>WLWD01004380.1_pt1 | contig 17948 bp, 9 predicted proteins | sample 6712731 | NCBI WGS metagenome assembly WLWD01 (sample SAMN12718690, study PRJNA576275) | sponge metagenome | isolation source: marine sponge | host: Mycale hentscheli | place: New Zealand: South Island, Marlborough, Capsize Point | collected 2014-11-01
AATCATTTGGAGGGGAGGGGGGAGGGGGTCACAACATAGCAAAATATACTTAGAGGGTGTCTCCTCATGCAAAGATGTTTGTGTTGCAGCTACAAGTTTGGTGATTCACAGACTCAAATTGTTGGCAACATCAAGATTATTCTGTCTCTAAATGTAGTTGTAGGGTGACTACTTGGATGTAATCACAAAAGAGGTTAATAGATTAGGGAGGGAGGGCACATGCCTCCAGTGCCCCCCTCCCCCCCCAATTCCTACATCTATGCAATGACTGTATATATTGAGGTGGACTTCAGCATGATGTCAATAAAAAGTTTTGTGTTTTTTTAAACAATATTGTTTTGGCAGTAGTAATCTGCTATAACAAACAATATTTCAACTAAGATTGACAATAAAAATATAACTGAAGTTAAATCACCAGTAGTTTAATGCATATGGTACAGCTATTTAACTTCCATGTAAGTTGTATAAAGATATTTAGCTAATTGGTTAACTATTGTTTATTTTAATAAATATTAAAGCAAGTGTATACACATATTTGTATATCTGTATATATCTATGTGTACGTTACATCATGAGGTGGGGTTGATGCGGGTTTTACACAAACATGGGCTGAAAACCCAGTACAGAGGCTCTAGGAAACTCATAACAACCAGTCCATATTCACTTCCTAAGAGTTAGAAATAGCTATATTCGATGTAAATTGTGCAAACTGATAGGACATAGTAACCTTTTCTACTATGCTGCTTCCACTTCTAGTTTTACCACTTTTACTGGCTTTCAATGCCCACTCCCCATTCCGATTTGCTTACCAGTACTTTGCCCACCCCCACGCTAGCCTCATCACGTGCAACCCACCCCAGAAAATTTAAATCATAGCGCACTCTGGGGGTAATTACCGGGGTAACCCCCCGGGAAAATCCCCGTATTGTTTATTCGAAATTATAACATTGTGTGTTGAATTTATGTCGACTTTATGGGATCGACGGGACGAACCCGTTTCCGGTCTCACTCTAGCTAAGTTCGTGTGTTTTTGCTTTATCATTCTGCTTGGCGCCGTTGTGGAACCTTTACAAAGATCACCGCTAAGTCCTCACAGCAAAGTAGTCCACGATGGCACAACTCGAAGGAGGTAAGTTCAGCTTGCGTATACCGGAAACCCATTAAATGGCGGCTAGGTTTTTGGCTATTCTTAACATATAACAAACTACTTTATCCCCTGGGGCTAGTGGTGTTGCTAATGCAGGGACAAGAAAGCTGATCAAGCTTTAAAATGTGTTTATTTATGGTCTCCAATTAACAACATAGGACATTTTCTGTTGTTACTCAATGGTCCTAAACTTAGGGCCATTTCGGGTCCCTGAAGACCCCCATATTGGTCCCTGTGTAGGAATGATATGGGAACCCACACAATATGGTGACACCTGCCTCTAAGCCAGTGGCAGACCTATAAAGGTAGTTACCTGAACAGCCTGACAAGTTTTTTACACCCATATAACAATCTAAATGATCATGCACTTTATACAATGGCAGTTTTAACCAAGGGTACATATTCATAAGTCTTCATATTAGTGTCCTGCAGTTAAATATCAGTCATTTAACCATAGTATAGTTTTAGACTTGCTCGCCATTTGTGCTCAAGCTCATCACTAGTCATATTGTCAAATGAACCCACACTGTAAACCAAATGGTGTGTAGTTCACACCAAATTAAGCATGAATCACTTGTAACAATAGTCACACCAAAATATGGTGTGATGCGCACACCTCATTGTTTGGGTGTGAAGTTCACACCAAATTTAGTGTGAATTCTCACCACAATCACTATGAACTCGTACTTACATTAATGCTGAATTATTCTAAGTTACATTGATTCTAGTAACACATATCAACATTTTTTTTTCCAAAAAGAGATTGGTGTAATCCCAGATCTCATTAATCAGACACTGTAAAAATTATAGCGTGAAAACCCACCAAATTCACACCAAACTGGTGGTGTGAATGCCCACCACCTATGCATAGTGTGTCCTTCACACTTTCTTCCTAGTGTGAATGCACACTTAGTGTGAAATTCACACTCAATGGAATAGCATGGACCTTTTACCGAACATTAATTATATTCATATGCAGGCAAAACCCAATGCTATTATCACTGTAATCTACCTTATAAATGTTTTGTACACTTGTGTGCTAGATAAGAGTTGACTAAGATTTTAGTCCTCTGATTAATGAGATCTGGGATTACACCAATCTCTTTTTGGAAAAAAAAATGTTGATATGTGTTACTAGAATCAATGTAACTTAGAATAATTCAGCATTAATGTAAGTACGAGTTCATAGTGATTGTGGTGAGAATTCACACTAAATTTGGTGTGAACTTCACACCCAAACGATGAGGTGTGCGCATCACACCATATTTTGGTGTGACTATTGTTACAAGTGATTCACGCTTAATTTGGTGTGAACTACACACCATTTGGTTTACAGTGAGAGGACTAAAATCTTAGTCAACTCTTATCTGCACACAAGTGTACAAAACATTTATAAGGTAGATTACAGTGATAATAGCATTGGGTTTTGCCTGCATATGAATATAATTAATGTTCGGTAAAAGGTCCATGCTATTCCATTGAGTGTGAATTTCACACTAAGTGTGCATTCACACTAGGAAGAAAGTGTGAAGGACACACTATGCATAGGTGGTGGGCATTCACACCACCAGTTTGGTGTGAATTTGGTGGGTTTTCACGCTATAATTTTTACAGTGCAAAATAGCCGAAAATGTGCAACAAAGGGAGTTATGGGGGGGGGGGGAGGGGAGGGGGGTAAACACCTGTGTTACACTTTGAGCAACTAAAAACACTTCTACAAGATATTTTGTTCTACAGCAGTACTATGGATTTGTTTAGATATTCAGTACACAACTTTACAACAGAGGTAACAGAATAATCCTCTAAAAATAATTGATAGAATGAATATTGGCTGTCTATGAAGTACAAAAATAGTTGCTGCACAGTAAAATCTTGCTCTCAATTGATGTTGCAAGTGAAAATTATGAAATGTTTTACATATTATGTGTTAAAAGTGATTACAATTCATTTATGCCACACCTGATATGTTTTATTCCACAAAACATTTTTGTTAAATTTGTTGGAATTTTTTTTTTTTTTTTTTTTTTTTTTTACTAGCTAAGGCATGAATGAAACAAAGAGCAGAATAACATAAAATATAGTGTGGGAAAGGTGTCAAAGACACTGAAGAATGTAATATATCCTTTTGGATAAAAATATATGTCTTGCCATTCTCCAAAATGTGAAAACTATATAATTTTTATATGCACTTTATTTGATAGGTTCAAATATAGAGACAGAAACAACTTATGATGAAAGGGTATCTTTCAGAGATCACATGCTTGCAACTCTTCCGCCAAGTAATCTTCCATCAACAGCAATTCATTCAACATATGAAACAGAAGCTCAAAGAAATTCTTGTGAGTTGATTCTTTAGAATGATAGGTATTAGTTATATTTTTGACATATTATACTTATCAACAATACTCAAAACATTGTCTTGTGGTATCAATTTTCACTAATTTGTAGCTATTCAGCAACGTGTGGATGAATTTTCAAGTCGTCCCATGTTGCACGACAGGTATTCCACACCTCCAGCAACTCCAAGGCAGCAAACTACAAGTGTGTGCACTATGAGCTTTTCGGTACTTGTATTAATATGATTTTGGTTGCCTATAGGTAATCTTCAACTCGACGTTAGTCCGTCCACGCATGAGGTGAATATCTTTTTTGAAGAAGGTAATTAACTATACTTCTGTGGTGACTGCATAATATAATACTGCAATTATCTTATTTCTTGTAGTTTTTCTTCAGATATTAGATACAATAGAACAATTTCCCACTGCATCTGGATTGGTTGTTGCTTTTACTAACAAAATCTGCCCGAGTGCTGAGCGTGAGCTTCAAAATATCGAGACATCAGCTCGAGAGATTTCCTCTGCTTTTCGTAATCTTGGTTATGCATCATGCATTTTCCATGAATGTGTTAAAGCAAAATGTGTGGCTGTGTTCAAGGCATTGTCTGAGCGAATTGATTTCCCTAGCTCATACAAGATGCTGTTTACCTACTTTGCTGGACATGGGAAGAAGGATTATATTGGTCTGCTAGATGGCTATGTTTCGATTAACACTATAAAGGATTTGTTTGAATCTGACAGAGATCAAATTCGTCATATTCCAAAGGTATTGTTTCTAGATTGCTGCAGAAAACTAGAAACAAATGAACCGATACGTCCATCAGTTGAGAATCTATTGATCATTAATTGCACAAGACTGTTCCGCAGGGCTTATCTTATGAACGAAGAAGGCATGGGAGTTGGTACTTCGGAGTTTCTGAATGCCCTTTGCACAAGAAATAACTGCAGCTTTACTGACATAGTTACTCGATTTATATCAGATGTCAAGAAGAAGTACAGGGAAATTGTGCAGTCTGGAATTGTAGTCCCTGAAGACGACTATTCTTCTTTATGGCCTGATTATGAAGGATCTTTGGATCAAGTTGTAAATTTGTATCATGAAAGATTGATTGGATGTAAGTGTATACACTTTATGCATATAAACACTGAAAAGTTTGTATTTAATTTTGTACCTTGCATTCAATAGCAATACAACTTCAATATTGTAATCTATATATTATTTCTAATTTTTTTAGTGCGTCCAACAGATGTGATTCTTGATCCAACTATATTGAAGTTAACATATCAGAAACCTCCCCAAATGAGTCATCCAGGTTTCTCCCACTTCTACATTGAAACTAAATCTCAGGAATCTGCCAATTGGGTCAAAGAGATACCAGGTGAGTTATGGATGTGTGTGACGACTAAGTTGATGGTCGCAGTCCCGACTTGGAAATATGTCTTTTGTGTGTGCCTTTTCTTCTTCTTTTTTTCTTGTAACAATAGAGCACATATCTAAATAATTTTCCCATTCAGTTAGTGGAAACACTTTACCAACTCTGCTCAGTTCCTGAATTATTCATGAATTAATACACACACCATCAGTCACCATCATCATTGACACACAAGAAAAGTATTGTATAAATAAATGGTCCATATTATATTGTGCTCCAAAAATCAAAACGCAGTTCATCCAATAATCTGTAATTCAGCAGTTCTCTTAGTATTTTAACTAGACTAAGAATTATTTTTATATGAAATGGTATGATTTTTAATGGCTTGATTTCACTTCTGTGTGGCACTATAAAATGACTAATTAAAGAATAGAACTCTCACACCTATTTTTGTTCGCCAAGAGTATCAGTTATAATTCTCTTGTTTGTGAATTGTGTGTCATATGTGTTTAGAATTGGATTCGCTAGAATACGAATTCAGTGTTGAGCAAGTTGATGGAAAGTTAATTCGAGTTGGATCTACTTGTGTAATGTTTCGCAAGAAAGTAGATATTCCTAGTGATGATGAAGTCTTCTATAAATTCAGTAAGAGTTAGTTGATACTTTTCAAATAGATGCTTACTTTTTAGTTTCATTGAATAAGTCTGTCATAATGACATTCATGTGCTCATGCACAAGTGCATTCGTCTGATCACTTTACTCTGCTTCTGTGGTTTGATTACTTCTATAGTTATTTTTTTGTACACCATCTATAGTATAAAATGACCTGTCCTATGATATATTATGGCACATAATATGGTACACTCTTTTGGACTACAACGATATGCACATGTTAATTGATGGGTGCAATGTTTTTCCTTCACAAGTTATGAGAAATTATTAACACACCTTAAAGTCTATAACTTCAAACATAAATTTTGTTTAGTATGTATCGGAAGTGAACAAACTGTTGTATCATTATTGTAAGACTGTATAAAGTAGCTAAGTATAATATAAATTCTCCACGGAACACTTTTAAAAAATGGCAGTAAATTTGAGTAACTTCATAGAAATTCATAATTGCTGGTTATGCTCAATATAATAATAATATTTAGAGAACTGCTTTCGTGATTTATCGAATGTTTTAACTTTAGAAGAGCATTCTTCAGGGAAATATGAACAATGTCTTTGTAAATCATATTAAGATGGCTGAACATATTTGAAATTAATAAAATCTAAGTTTTGAGTGATTTCAGCATTTAAATAATTAAGTTAAAGATTGGTACACTAATATTATTAGCTACACTTCCATACCTTAGTAGAACCTTGTGCTCATCTTATGTCCTTTCCAATTAAATTGAATGTGTACAATGAATCAATCAATATATCGCTGGTCAGATTGTGACAGATAGTTACTAATAACCTTTAAAAAATATTGTGAAATTAAGAGTGCGATATTGGTGTATTACAAATTTATTGCCACAATATATTTACTAAATTTCATGTACAATACTCAGAGTAAATTTTTTAATATGTGCAATCTGCACAAAATTGGTTACTGGTTATTCATTCAGCCATTAATTCAATGTGTATTAAAGGTGACATAAAGCCCAGCAATGTTCAGATGAAGCGAATACCGAAAGGCCAAGCACAGATCACTTGCACGAAGCCGAAGAATATGTACTTGTTTCATAACAGTATCTGTACCATAAAAATTGGAAGAAGAAGACTACATTCTGGTTTAGAGTGGGAAGTTATCCAAATCGAGGAATTTGAAAGTTCTAAAGATATGTCATATTCTGTGTCTTCAAACGAAGCCAGTCGCTATGGTTATGCGGTTTGCTATTGTGTTGATGATCGATCCAGTGACTGGGTGCTGGCCGAAAGACTAAATCTAGACCAACCCCACAGTAAGACAATATTTGTCATATACAAAATAATGTGTTGTTTATATTCTGTCAATTAACCTATTTATTTCAATGGACAGTTCTTCATATTTATAATTATTTTGTAGGAAATTTTTTGCAAGATGTATCTGTGGCTCAGAACGCCAATGGTGACAGTTCAATTCATTGGATTTTATCTCCTCATTATAACGACACGAGTCACAGTAGTGCTTATGTAGACATCAAAAGAAGAGACAGCGAAGAATGGATAGAAGTGCAATCAAATGTTTCTGTAACTGTTTTGAAATGCCCCATTCAGTCAAAGTGGCTTGAGAATTCTGAGTTCAGGGTAGATGTTAATTTTCAAGAGAGCGGAGCTCCCTGGGATTGTGATTCTATAACAGTCTCCTACAAGAATCCTGACCCCACAGGTAGTAGCTATTATTATGTAGCTAATTGTGTGTGGTTTAAATAATTTATGGTTCAAATTTAGGGACGAGATTAACTTCCAAGATAATACAAACTGCATACATTTAAAATAAATTATAGAAATACTTGTTTTTTTATGCCACAAACTAAAAAATAAAAGTGAGTTTTCATATTAAAGGAACTTGGAATGTTTTTAATTTATAAATTATGTTAAGTTGATGCTTATGAGGAGTTACTCTACAAGATATTTACAGCAATATGGTTTTATTGTTAATTTTTATGTTTTTTTTTACTTGTTTGAGAATTAAAAGTGATATACCATTGACTTCATAATTTTTATATGAAATGAAGTAGTAAAATCAATAAACGTAATGTCAATAGTTTTGACTCTGCCGAGTCTTATTCAGTAATTTGTTGACATTCAAAATTTCCCTTTTATAATAATATGTGTAAGTGTGATTATGTGTATGTGTTCGGCAGGTGTATATATTTGACATATAATATTATATTATATATATATATATAATGTGACTGCACTATTTATTTCAGTAAAAGTTTGTACATTTTTGAAAGGAGTAAATGTGGTATTATAATGATAATTTACCATTAACTTTATTACTACAGACACTCCTTGTTGCAGCCCCAAAAAAGTTTGTGTAGTGATGTCCTATCTCATTGTATGCCTGGCAATAGTAGCAGCCACTCTACTTCTGGCAGTAAACTACTCGTACGGCTTTCACAGGCTCTCGGAGAGTCACTTAGCTATTGCTAGTGATGTCATAGACTGTAAACATTTGAACAGCTTCCAGCATTGTTTGTACGACATAGCCAGCATCACTGAGACATCTGATACCAACAAGATGGATAATCCTCACTTACAAGTAGACGTTTTCTCCGTTGCTTATTCTAAGATCCTTTATCACAATTATAGTCTTAATGCGAGTACCGGAACTATCGTGTTGGAGCGTGGCAGCAAATCAATGCAGTCTTTTGTTCCTATTGGTGGTTATAATCGACCTCATTACTTAAGGAAAGGATCTAACATCACCATTGAAGTCACACTACAAGTTAATGCACTCGTGGGAGGAAAAGTGACACTATATTTGTTCAACAATGAAGACTCCGTCAAGGATTTCATTAGTGATCCAGATAGTAATCCTCGATATTCATCCATGCGAGATGTCACCCTAAACAATGGAAAATACGTGTATTTTATCGATGCCAGTGATTACTATTATGTAATTGTGGACCTGCGGAGTGAGAATAAAATACAGTTCACCTACAACATGACTTTCAATGTAGTCTATGTCGATGTTGATGATTATCCACACATTCACAAGAAACGAATTGGAAGCAATGGGAGTACAGTGCTTGAAGCTATAGATCCTCATGATAACAGCATGGTATTTTGCTCCATACCAGCACTACCACCAGATAGCTTGGACTCATTCTCAACACATTTGCAAATAGAATATGCAGCTCGTGCTGAAGCAGTTGTAGTTGTTACCGTCATTTTGGTTGTAGAGTTTGTGCTGTTCATTCTTATTTGGCCTCTGTGCAAATTAATAGCTTTCTGCTGCAGAAAACCTAGACGTAATGGACACTATGAATCTTTATCAATGTCTCCCCCAATTTCACCATCAACCAGTAATCTCTGATCTCAATAGCTATATCACCGTGCATTTCTTGTGACCAATAATTATCAAATTAAAACTTTAGCACATTGATTGAACTTATTTTTGTTTCATTTTATGCACCTATCACCATGCTTTTCTTGTAACCAATTTATTATCAAATTAAAAAAAAATTTGAAAATTTTTTTTTTTTTATAATGGCAAAAAATATTTTTTGGAATATTTCTTAACTTTAAGTATATTAATATAAACCTCATGAGATTCATTATAGCAACTGAGCTGGGTCATGTGACTGGAAAACTTGTGTGTGTTCACTATATATGGAACTGCTTAGTGGTTTGATATTACTCAATTCACACGAGTAGTGAGATGTCGTCATCGCGGGCTTAAGTGTTACAAACCAGTGTAACCACTGGAAAAAGGTACTACGTAAAACAATGTATACGTAGCCCAACCCCTCCCTCTATTTTGTGTGTACTAATATCGGCGCAAGTCAACTTTTCTCATTATACTTCTATTCGTCGTTAGCTACAGTTTGGTGGAAGGGATAAGCTATTCATAATGGTAGACGACTCACCGATTAATATAACTACACATCCAGGTTGGTGAAGGTTGATAGTGAGTGGTGCGTCAATGTTAAATATACGAGACTCCGTTGAGTATTTGTGAGTTAGGCGGCTATATTAGGTGTGCGCACATAGGCGCACTGAAATGTAGGAAATAAATATCTAGCTAAATAGGGGGGAAAAAAAGATAGAAAAACAGAGCAACTAAGGTGGCGTATGCTTCTTGCTATTCTTCATTATTTATGAAAAATCATTAGTAGTGTCACTCTACCTAATCTTGCTTTTATATCCTGATACACAGACTTAAGAGAGAGTTAACTCACACCTGTAGTAATTAAGCTTCATTTTGTTTATGCTAGTGTCTGGTAATGCTGAAGAAATGGATGGAGACTCACTTTCACGCTATAAACACGGCCAACTGTTTGAAGAACCTGTTCCAGGTAACAACAACAGAAAGATAATTGTATTTTCATGCTGAGTTCATAAAAGTGCAGTTGTAACAAAAACTGCTGATTCATCATTGTCACATTGATCGTGTTCACATAGTACAGTGTTAAGGTCACTAATGAATATTCTCTACACTTGTTAATAATCAGTACTAGCTAGTTGTGAAGGCCTAGCAGACCTCCACGAGCATTCAAAGAATATTTAGCTACACTACGCATGCCTTATTTTTGTAAAGCCTTGCTGACCGCTCACGGCCAGATGCGATTTATACCCATGTCAATCATTGTTATAGTGCTTGGTTATTTTCCTAGCTTGAATATCTGTTTTTATCGAACCAGTGAAGTTTTAACTACCGACCCACCCCAGACTAGCATATATCAAGATGTCTACTCAATCATTCAACATCCCGAAGGGCCACCAGGTCGCCAACCGACACCGAGTCTTATAGCAGGCAGATGACAGGGCAGTAGAGTCTTTCCTAATAGTTCCCCTCACACAACTAAGTCCGAATTTACGACTCAGGCTTTCTTCCCAGCTGCCGTAGCCAGTGCAATCGAGATCAAAAGTAATACATTCCAGAGTGTGTAACTGACACCTCTTTGATACTTGCACTTAATCAAAAGTGACAAGTTCCACACTCTACATATAAAGCTGCGCCAAGTTTCCTGGACATGTTATAGCTATGAATCCTACCAAAGCATTATATACTACAACAGCTGTCTATATAATAATACGATTGTGTGTCAGTAACAACGACGACGACAACCGACAGGGTGTGTATTCGTGAATAATTCATTAGCTTAAACAGTTTGGCAAGGCATCACCATTACATGAATAGGTAAAGTGTCATCACATTCAGTAGGAAGTGATTAATTGTAACTAAGAAGCTGATGTAATAGTAGACAAGAAATGGCCGCTTCGTTTCAAAAAGGAAGGCAAAAGTACGAAAAAGAAGGCATCAATTTCAGAGAGCTGAAGTCCACTATCATGATAGTAAGGACAGAGACATTCAGAAGCAAAGAGGTAGAAAAGAGCTGAAGAAAGGAAAGGTGGGAGATAAGAAAAGTTGAGATTGTTCAGAAAAAAGAGAGCAGGAGAGGAAATATTATATAACCTTAACCAATGGTAGAGAATGATAACTGAGCAAGATAACTTGTGCTACTGCATTCTTACTCTGCAATGCGTCACGCGCCACTGTGTGGCGGGATACTCGATAATAAATAATAATGTTGGTCTGTCAGAAAAACAAAGTCTTCCGGCTACAAATATCTCATAATTTTGAAAAGGAATTACAGGTAGCACCCTTCCAAAAAAAAAAAGCCCTACCTACTGCCTAATCTCTATCCTATATAGAGCGGGTGTAGAATATTGTAGACTCTGTTTTTTGTTAAGCACCTGTTTTCTTCCTGGCATTTAACACTTTTTATTAAGTGCTCCATGTGTCTTGTCTGCTGCTGTTTGGTGCTTAGCCCAGTTTTTAGGTTACCAGTCACTGTTAAGCACCCCTTTTTTATATTTGGCGCCCATTTTTTATTAAGCGCCCATTTCCTTACAATTTGGAGTTACAAGCAGGGGTCCTTGACAACCCACATCCATGGTAATTTACTAGGTCATTCTATTTATCATTTGAATCATTGTTCTCGTTCCTTTTCATTCACTATACTTCATTTGTCAGATATTCCTCCTGACAAAACTGAATACAGAGCTGATATTGTAAGCCTAAATATTTCATACAATCATTCATAGAATTGTGCGTCATTTTGATTATAGTTTCTAGTATTTAATATAACAAAGTAATGTCTGATTAATAAGGTCTCCAATATCATTTTGTGTAAGTACAATACTTCCTCAATTATCCAGACAGCCCAAAAAGTAAGCCACACCCTAAAAAGTGTAAAGGTGACAATTAGCTAGTGTTAGAGATCAGCTGACATTATGGTAGGGGTTACTGTAAGAGCTGGTTACAATCTACAACTCCAGGAGATGGCTCTCTTTGTCAAAACTCTGAACTCATATATATGGTTAAGAAATAAGAGTCTCTACATTGTGTAAGTAAGTACTGTGCATCACTGAAACGCTAGGTATGCTAATGAATTTCATTACGGTGGTTATGAATATCATTATTTCATATATCCAGATAATTACACACATTTAGACACTTCTTTTTTAAATATTTTGACCAAAGGTGTCTGGATAATAGAGAAAGCACTGTAGAACTCAAGTAGTTCTCTCCTGTTATGACAATATACTTTAACTCTTTTAGTGTCAGCTATAAATCAGCCGAGTTATGGTTCTATGCATTCAACACAACGTAATGAAGGTAAAATCACAAGATGTTTTGGCTTCTGTCTAAGAAATGCTATATCATTGCACAGATCAAATTAAATCACCGACGCAAGAAACTCAAGATGGTAGTAAGCGAACATCTTCAGGTGTCTATAGCCAACGCACCAGCCGGACAATTTCTACTATATCTGGTAGGCTTTAAATAGATTGACCCTTGTATGAAAAGGCAGGCCGATAAATATTGCAAAAAACATAGCATTATTATGTACACAAGACACGAATAAAATAATAATAGTAGAAGGAAAATGTTATGTTATTTTTTTTAACTAGATATTGATATGGTAATAATCAGTTGAAGAATAAAATGAATGTACTTGGTATGAAAGTGTAGGCTATAAACTGTCAGTGGTAACTAACTAATACTCTGTTAGCCTTTCTATCCAAATACAAATGCATTTCTTCTTTCTTGTTAATAAAAAAAGTATATTATCTTGAAGAGATTTCTAATAATCTGCTATTGAGTGAGTGCTAATAAATATTGAAAGGATTTTGTATAATCCTAGCTACACAGCTGACAATCATAGTAATAATTAAGTTATTATCTCCTGAAATTTAATAATATATTGATTACAGTTTTGCATTCAATGTCTATGGTGTAGTTGACTCCACCTATTAATCTCATTGCTTTGAAAATGTTTGTAGAATTGATCCAAGACTTCAAGCATTATAAGCCATCTAAATTCTGCAAAGTAGTTTTATTTATATTTCTGATACTGTTCATAATACTTTTACTCCTTCCTTGTTATTTCATCATCCAACGTATCATAGAAAGCTTCTACACACCACAGAATGAAATATTAGCTATTACTGATGATGTCATAGATTGTGATTTGGCAAGTAAAATTCAAAAGAACTTCGTAGAAAGTGTGGAAATCACTCAAAAAGCAACTGATGAAAGCAACGACAACAGCAAAGGCCTGCCTATGAATATCGCATCTATTTCAAGAAAGGACTTGAATTATTTTAAGAATACATACACTGGAAATTCATCTAAAGTAGTGCCAAAGAGTACAAAGTATTTTATTATCCCAGACGGATATATCAATGAGCCAGTGTACCTGTGGAAGATGTCAAACATCAGTATCCAAGTGAACATATCTGATTATACTGCTCATCCATCAGCAAGACTAGAGGGCTACATCATTTATGGAGATGATAACTTGAATACTTTCGCTTCTAATCCATCTTCAACACCTAACTTTGTCTATTCCTGGAATGTTCTAGACTGGAACCAACAAACCTACACTCGGAGTGTGGATAGAAATGGATATTACTTCATAGTTATTACAGTGCAAACAGAACACGACTTCACTTTGTCTGCTAAAGTAGATTTCAATTATTTCTACTTGAATGCTAGTGATTATGACTTGTCTAATGGCCGATACGTAGAAACTGTAGGCATTCCAGTAAGACAGAAGCTTGATTTCGATAACAATGATGTCATATTGTGCTTTGTGGGGACTTCCCCTTCTGAATACGACTCCATACATGTGATTCTCAAGTACAAACTTCGCTTCTGTTTTGTGTTTGTTGTTTCATTTGTGTCATATTGTGGGTTAATAATAATCACCATTCTATTTGTTTTATTTCTTGCTTGCTTGAAGCTTGTTCGCAATAAAAATGCTTGCAAATCATGTGACTGTTTTAAATCTCGCTTTAGTGATCATAAAAAACTTACTTCTCCAGTCAACTCTTAAAATATTTTCATTAAATTTTTTAAAGATATTATGCATTTGTATGAAATGAATATTATAATGAACTTTTTTTTAACAATCTCACTAAGTAATAGAAAATAATTGATAGGTCATGTTGTACAGCTTCATTATAAACCAATATCACAACTATTGTAGCTATTTGTGAATATTTTAATAAGAATTCAAAATGTTTATTTGTTTTGTAAAGTATGTTGAATAGTTTGAAGGACTAATAAATTTTGACCTGTCTAATTAATAATAATGATGATGATGATGATAATAATAATAACAATAATAATAATAAATAATAATAATTAAAGAGGAAACTAGCAGAAAAGAGATATGGGATGTGCTTCCCATCTTGAGATCCCATTCCCCACAGCACTGACCCAGAAGTCACTAAAGCAGGAAGTCTGTGTGTTACCCTCATTGTCTCTGCTCTGATGCAATGACCACCTAGTATTTGTGACACTTCCTTGCCTCTGCTGCCTCAGCAACTTCCCTTGATGCTTGGGTGGCAAAGAGCTATATGAAGGTGCAAAAGTCTCAGTGGAGGTTGTATCCCATACCAGCAAGGAGCCATGTTTCCAGGAGCCAAAGTAAATCAGGTTTGTTTTGTTTTTTTCATTCGTTTTTATGAGGCCTGCTGCTTTAATTTTTTCTTTATTGAATTCAGCTATGCAGTAACATCATACAATTGAAGAGATGTCTAATAGACACCTTTAAATAAAACAGTAAGTATCAAATCATTCCCAAAATGTTACACGTTAATCGATTCTTTGATGTCAGTCGTGTAGGAAGATGTTTCGGTAAAGGTAGCTCCATATAAAGCATGTTTTTTGTGGTTAAAAATTCCTTGTGTGATAAGACACACCATGAAATATTATGGGGAAGCTCCAGCCCTCCCCCCATTCCTACACCACTGGATGTATCGAATTACATTGACCGATATTCATTACAGTGGATGCTAAGCATTATGAAAGGGAGTCTAATCTCTTTCATGCTGCAATGGCAATCAAATGAAATAATTACTAAGCAATGAAGACAACCTCGTGTCTGCCCTAGACTAGAAGGCATTAGGGTAGAGATTTTCCTCATAAAATTAGCTATCTAAAAGCTATCTGTTGCATCAAATATCGAAATAATTATTCCAAGGAGAAGTGCCATTTATTCTAAAATAGCTAATCCTTAACTTTATTTCTGTAATTAATATATTGCATGGAATTTGTTTACAACTACCAACAACCTTTCCATAACTCATCTAAGGCAATTAAGAAAATTAGAGAAAATTTTAGAGAAGGACTGTAGCTAATGAGCTGGTCAATTGCTTATAACATTGCCATGAACTAATAATGTTTTATATACTTGCAGAATATATGCAACTTTGGTTTGAAATTATTTGTGGTTTCTTATATTAATGTTTGATTGTTGTTGTTGTTTTTTACTCTTACATACTCTGTTGTTTAGTGCAGTGTTCATTTAAAAGAATAGCTGAGCAGTTATGTTTGCAATATCAGGAAAGCTTACAATCATTCTGTTACATGGTCATCATTATGTCATATCCCCACTTCATGACTGACTTTAAACACTTAAGACCTGATGGACCCAAAATATGGTAGTTCAATGGCTGATCAGCGTGTAACTATGAAATAGTACATTACAACTCAAAAATTGCTAATTGGGTATACTTACTGTTACTAGTTCATTACATGTAATAATATACAATGCTGATTCCAACATGACATCTAGCAATTAGAAGCATAGCTAAACACTTCAAATTGTGTGACTACGAACAAATTGTTCTATGAGAACTTCGTTGCAAAGAAATTAAATTGGTTTGAGTTGTAATTATAAACTACTTTCACTGACTGATTTAATTTGTCACTGAGTTGTAGACATGTATCAAAATGTTAATAGAAGGTTTTACTCAAGTACTTTGCAAGCCTCACACCTTTATTTCTTCTATGAAGTATCATATCACCATCTCGATGTATTATTTAATACATGTATACACTCTGATCTTGCTCTTTAATACAAGCTAGTTCTTGCTGCTACCTCCAATCACCAATGCTCAGTTATTTGAATACACCTTGAACCCTTGAAACCGCCCACAGAAAATGAACCGTGATAGCGGGCCTAAAAGTATGTCCAAGTTGAGTTGGCCGCAAGAAAAACTTGAATAACTTTAGAACGGAAGCAGCTACGCATCCGGGGTTTGCACCATTGGAAAGCTCGCGCCGAAGCAGTTAAAAATATTCCCTCAGTAAACTCCAAAACCGGAGAGAAAGTGCTATTCCAAAACTCAATACAAAAGTCTATGGGAATAGAAAAAACCACAGGTTTCCCGCTCAAAACGCGCCCGCTTTTAGTCACGCGGTATGGCTCAATTTATCATGCGGACTGTCTTCATTAAGAATTTTGTAAACAATGAGCGGCTTCTTCTCAGATTGCTGTGTTTCTAGCTTTATATCACGATTAGCTTAGGTTGCGAGTGTGGAAACAGGATAGACGGAGTGTTCTGTTATTGCAGAGGGTACAGGACCACCTGATAGGATGTTGGTAAGATTTCAATAACAAATGCAATATAGCCAATATTATTTCAGTGATATAGCTATCATTTAGCTAGCAACTTGTAATACAGCCACACTTAAGCTGTTTGCCGTTAAATTGTGTGCTTGTCAAAGCCGTGTTTATGCCAATTCCTTCACTATTATAGATGCCGTTTATTGTAAGAATTAGGACCAGCTCGGGCAGAACTCCACCTTCAACTCGGATCACAACTATTTTTTGAATGTGTACTACTAATTCTATCATTTCATCAATTTTCATATACCTTATTATAAATAAATGAAAGAATTGATAATTTTATTTAACATGAAAGTCTAGTAACTTTAGCTACAAGTTTACAGTGCTGTACTGCTGAATCCTGTGAACATCAGAATATTTGTTGGGACACAGTAGGTAGAATCCACTGATTTTAATCCTGTCTCTTTAGAAGAACTCCCACCAGTTTGCGTTTTCCATCTGCAGTACATTATCTGCGCATAAGAAACATAAATATCATTGAAAACAGACGAGATGAGCTGTACAGCGCCCGAAAAACTCCATAAACTTCACTAAATTTCTTTCTTTCAATAGTTACAGTATTAATGCGCACCTGCGCTACCGCCCCTTTTTCACTTGACTAAATGCATTCCTCAATTACCGCGCTTGCGGTCGTGCCAACTCAACTTGGACATACTTTAGTGTATCCTAGGCTGACAATGTCTAGCTCTCACAGAAATGTCTATGTCTCGTACGATCACCCTGCATTCTGAACTGTCTTCCACAGGTACAGAAACAATGAAGCTGGTTGCTGACTAATTGCAGCACAAGATCTCCTTTTCCTGCAAGATGCCAGTCTGTCTATGCCTTCCTTACATCTCTTCCTTCATTACTGTCCTGATAGCTGGTACCACTCGTCCTTCATCTTCAATTCCTTCAGGTCACTCCACACTAAGTCTCTCCATCTCTTCTTGGGTCCATGACATGCCCTCTCTCTTCTTCCTCAACTCTGTACAAATAACACTTTCTTTGGAAATCTGTCATCACCCATACTTCCTAAATGACCCAACCACTGCAACATCCTGTCCATCATCAAATCCACTAAAGACCAACTCATATCAAGCCTCTCACTTAACATCCGGGATGTTATCCTCTACTGCCACTGCTCGAAAATATATACACACACATTCACATAATATACACATTAATACTGGTGTATATGCATATAACATTATTGAGAAGTTTGCACATGCAGGAAGCACAAGTAACTGTCTATTACTCATTTCATTCAGTACTTTGTAGTGGAAGGAAGATAAACATTGTACAGCTGGTAGAATAAATACACAGGTTTTCTGTTCATTACAGGATTTGTAAGTATCTCTTCCTATTCTTTTGCAATGAAATCCATAAGAAAGAAAACTCTGAAGCTGGTGGCCAAGATTGTCACCTCAAATGTGTTTTGTTATGGTCTCATAGTTCTCTTGTGGATATATCTCATCATTCCATT
>WLWD01000542.1_pt1 | contig 17944 bp, 18 predicted proteins | sample 6712731 | NCBI WGS metagenome assembly WLWD01 (sample SAMN12718690, study PRJNA576275) | sponge metagenome | isolation source: marine sponge | host: Mycale hentscheli | place: New Zealand: South Island, Marlborough, Capsize Point | collected 2014-11-01
CACACACACATTTGTATGCCAGTAAGTACTACATCTATACACTACTATTGTTGTGCTTTCAGATCTGACCGTCGAACAGGTGAATGTGTGCAAGGAGTTTGTGGAACTCCTCAAGAATGCAGCAGAGAACCCGCCCCCCAAACCCACCAAGGTACTATACACTTATTGATGCTTTAAAGGTGCAGGACAACCAACAACTGTGTTTGTTATATCTGTTACAGGGTAGTTCAGGAGGAAAGTATTCTCCCCTGCATGTGCCGGCTCCATTGATCCTCCCCAGAGTACATGGCGCTCCTCACAATGTCAATCTGTCATCGTCCCAACCAAAAATGTCAAGTATGCAGCATTATAGTATTGCACATTGGATACTCTACATAGTGCAAATTTATTGTGGTATAAGGACCTCATTTGTTACTAGCTAATAGATTGGATTAGTTATTCAATTGTGCTAAATTCCATTCCTACTGACTAGTATTTACCGTTTGTTGAAAAGGACAAATACATTTTTTTGTTGTTTTGGTTTTTTGTTACGATGCTGTGCCTGTGACCTTGTATATTGTTTGTTGTTGTTGTTTTGGCAGGTTTGTTAGTCCCCAAGTCTCCTGCCCCCAGCAACACGTCCACAATCTCCACAACGTCCACTGCCCCCACAACCTCCTCCCTCTCTCACGTACACTCTCCTTCTCCGGTGCAAAATGAAGTGACTTTGGCAGCTTTGGGTTTGAAGGTCGGGGATAGAATACTAATAGATGCTTCTTCAGCTAAACCTAAGGTACGCATGTATGTGATATGAAGAATAAAAGTTAGCCTTTGGAACAATTAAACTAGTGATAAAATGTTTGCTACTGAAAGTGGTAGTTAACGAGTTTTCTTCCTTCTATAAATGGAATGTTCAAATTAATTGACACAGTGAACTGAATGATTGTGTAAATATGATTTTTATAGTTAGGCTGACTTGCTCTCCATGTATGCTGCAGCACACCGCTGAAAAGTGCTGACTAGTCTTGTACTTAGATCACACTTTCAGATATACATGGCAGCCAAGTCACGCCATTGGAGCTTTAGAAGTTTATTTACTTGTACATATATAAAATATATCTATCTTTGTGTTTTCTGGGACCATTTGCATGTATTGACCTCTTTTAGTGTGCATAGCTCAGCCACGGTAGAATGTCCATGCATGCAGGTTGTCAATAAGTGAAGTACATGTACACTACTACAGTACAAGTAATGTGCACTACTCGGTGGAGAGTGATATCAGTTGTTAGCACCTCGTTTGTTGCATGCACTTTCAGGTTTCTTATTTCTCTTGATTTGTGTACTCTTTTTATTTTTATTTTTTTAATATTTCGGACTTGCTTGTTCTTGACAAAGTGATATAGGTGTTATTTCACTATCACTAACTTGCACTGTGCACCTGTTAGTTATCATTTAGTATCATACAAGAAAGAGAAGCCAAAGTTAAATGTTGTAGTGCACACCGAATAGTTAAGGTTGTTATAATCAAATATTCTATAAATGTAGAAAGTTGGTTTTGTGCCATTATGTACTTACTATTGTTGTTGTTGTTGTTTTTAATAATGGGTTTATTTATTTATTTTTTATTATTTTTGTATTGTAGCGAGGAACAGTTAGGTTTGAAGGCACCACTGAGTTCCATCCAGGCCAGTGGGCTGGAATAGAGCTGGATGAAGCCATTGGCAAGAATGACGGCTCATACGGTGGCATTCGATACTTCATGTGCAAGCCTAAGTTCGGCTTGTTTGTGCCAATGCACAGGATCTCTAAGGACACCAGTGACCTGCTTCACGTGGAGAAAAAGAAGAAGAAGAGATTGGAAAAAAGTCGCGACTCCCTGGTGACCACGAACCAGGCCATTGAGGCTCAGTCACACTACAGGATGAACAATGAAATAGAGGTAGGAAAAATCTTCTCCCAGTCAGATTTATGTTGAAGTAACATGCATTGTGTATTTTGTATGTGTGTGTGTGTGTGTGTGTGGGGGGGTGGGGGGGGGGGGGGGGGATAGTAAGCATAAGGTAAACAATCAAATAAAAAAGATGAGCCTTTACCAGTTTAAACCCTGGGCCACTGGTTTAGGAATTTTCTACATTTTAAGAGCTCCAATGGCAATTTCCCCCTCTTCAGACTTTGACATTCTAACTGCGGTTTTAGTTGTTGTTTTTTGTTTGTTTGTTTGTTTTATAGGTTGGGGAAAGAGTGGCTGTGTCTGGTAATCGACTTGGAGTGCTGAAATTTGCTGGGACAGTTCAGTTTGCTCCAGGGTGAGAAAATACCAAACTAGTATTTTGTGAGGCTGTGTGAAACTTTTTTCTCCTACTTTTCTTTGTGGCTCAGGTTTTGGATGGGTGTTGAGTTGGATGCTACCACTGGTAAAAATGATGGCTCCATGAACGGTGTTCGCTACTTCAGGTGCAAGCCTAAACACGGTGTGTTTGTCCTCCAGTCTAAAGTGACTCGTAGCTCTGAGTCTCAGCACCTTGCTCCAGCCAAGAAGGCACCTCCTCCTCCTTCGCGTACCCCAGTCAGCACTGGGTCAGATTCTGTTGACTTTAGCTCACGGTCAGTCTCTCTGACAACGTCTGGGGCCAGTGGAGCTAGCGAAGCAGAGTTGTCTTCTCCTTCACCACATGCCTCACCTGGCTCTTCGAGGAGGAGACTCACTGTGAACAGCAACAATAACAAGTAAGACCACACCTCTAACGGGACTGTGGAATGCATGTTCTAAGATCACGCCATTTTAGTCAATGGTGCTGATGAATTTGGAATGTACACCAAAAACTGCTTAAGTTTTTTTGTTGTTGTTGTTTTGTTGTTGTTGTTGTTGTTTTGTGTGTAATTCAAGTCCCACTGTAAATTTTGTTTTCCAGCTCAAAGTCTCCCTCTGGTTCTGCATCCAAGCAGTCCAACAGATCTGGTGGTGGTAGCAGTATGTCAGGCCAACACAGCGGCAGTACCTCGCGTAGTGGTGCTACATCACACAGTGGCACCACATCACGTAGTGGCAACACTTCTCAGACTGGCAGCACCTCACACAGCTCCAGCAAGCCCCCACCTGATGCTGTCATTGGCATTGGGATGAATGTATTTGTCAACAAAGAAATGGGCCTGGTACGATACATTGGCAAAACTGAATTCGAGGACGGTGTGTGGCTTGGTGTTGAACTACGGAAACCAGGTGGGTGGAGTTTGAGAGAGTGGTCTTATTTGGTTATACTTGTGTGGAAACGTGGGGGTATTCTGCTAGTTTATCATTGCCGTATTTCCTCACATGAACTTAGCGCGCACTATTATTTTTTAAGCCATCTCAAGTTGAAAGAAACTATTGTTCACTATTTGTCAGCTAAACCGACTATTCACTGTCTATCACACATTTGTACTCTTCCTTTAATCTAGTTGGTAGTTTGGCATCATGGTCATAAAATTTGGTCTTCCGCTTCAGTGTGTGATCAATTTGAGAAAGTGTACTATCACACTCAGAATTACAGGGGTCATGCATGTCTAATTGAAGACACAAAGTAATCAAGTAAATTATGGTATTAATTTAATTCCTAATTTATCTATTAACAATATTTTGTTTGTTGTTTCTAGTTGGAAAGAATGATGGTTCTGTTAATGGCAAACGATACTTCACTTGCAAGCCTCGCTACGGGCTCTTTGTAAAACCAGAGAAGGCCACTCACAGAGGCATCAGATGCTCTAAGATTCTCCCAAAGAAGATTTAGGGCTGCTTACATGTAAAGAACGAAATAAAGAACAAAATAAACTACTTATTTTTTAACTCTATAAACAGCAGTTGTTCCTTTTCATTTTGCATATTTCCTATTTCATTGCACACAGTTTTGGTTACATGTATCTTTGACAGAAACATTAAGAACAACTATTTCATTGATGCATTTCAACACTATCTAATATTGCAATTACTTGTGGAAGGGAGGGGTGTTTAGGATACAATCACATGACTCAATACTTTGCCCATTGGATATATACAATACTGTTTTCGTTAGGAGTAGTCACTTAACTCAATGACTGAGGGCATGGTAAGAAACAATACATCCAGATGAGTGTATATAATCTCACTGGGTAAGCAGTATCAAGCGTATTTTTTTAATTTTTAAGGCAACTCCCTTAGCTATAAGTAAGTAATTAGCTATGGCTAAATAGGAAAAAAAAAATAGTTAAAAAAAAATATAGTTGACACAGCCCATGACAGCCATATATGGCATTCCCTCTGCTGCACAGCTATGGAGATCCTCTGGAGGGGTAGTTAGTGAACTACTCATTGCCATATTCTTGGGCAAGGCGATACCCCAGAGATCTCAGAAAGGACAGTGAGCCAGGTCCAACTACACCAGAAGTTTCTAGGCTTATTCTAATCAGAAGTAAGTGAAAAAGTGGTGAATTGCAGTAGCTATATAAATTAGGTAGGTTATGAAAATCCACTAAGCAATTTCGTGCCTATTATTTTAGAAAACATGCTAGCATAATCTGCCAGGGCCTAAAGGTCACAGGTTTCAAGCAAATTTTTGTTTTAAATATATATAGCTAGGCCAGTAATTTGATAACACCTGGTACTACAGGCAGGCAAACTTGAGGCGATAGTTATACTTAACTCCAAACAATAAAGCCAGCTAACTGACAGCAATTATATTTTACTTAATTTAATTCATTTCAATGCAATTTATAGATAACATGTTTTAGATTCCAAAGCTGACATTGTAAGAATTATAATATTATTTTAAAATATTTCAGCATTTTCTCCGGCTATAGAGATCACACACCATAGATTATCCAGATGTAGTTGTTAAGTTTCTTGTCTTTTCTTAATCCACACAATATTGCATTCCATAGTTTCTTGTCTACTTTGTTTTTATTTCCCTCATTTTCTGATCTAACAGCTTCAATCTTGGGTGATTCCTCCATCTTGTTTGTTTTCTCTGTCTCTGGTACTTATAAATCCATTTCCTTTGCATGAGCAAGTCTTTCTCCTTTGCTTGAATTAACAGTTTCTGTTGATTATTTAACTTTAGATGCTTTCATTGCCTTCATTCTTTGTATTAATGTTCGCGTTGATTCAGCTTTCTTCTCATCTTTTGACGTCTTCTTTTTCCTTCCTTGTATGTGTCATGTTACTTTTAACCTTATTAGCATCTCCGGTCCTTGTAGTACTGGAAACTGGCACTTTCCATGCCTTCCTTGTGACACCTGTCTCACCGGTTCTTGTCTTTACGGCATCTCCTGCAGCACTTCTGTTGTCAATAATTTTCTCTCCTAACACTTTCTCTTTATTATAATCCTCCCCGCAGGTCTTTTTCTTCCCTCTCATCCTTCTCTTTCCTCTCATCCATTGCTTCCCTCTCAAACTTCTCTTTATTCTCATCTTTCTCCATCACATCCTTCTCTTCCCTATTCTTCTCTCCACTTCCCTCTCATCTATATCTTCCCTCTCATCCTCTTCACTCTCATCCTTCTCTTCCCTCTCATCCTTGTCTTCCCTCTTGTCCTTCTCTTCCCTCTTATCTTTGTCTTCCCTTACATCCCTTGCTTCCGTCACATTATTTTCTGCCATTAGAGTGTCCATCAACACTACTTCATTCTTCGCTTCTCTTAAGTTCTTCTCTTCCCTTGTGCCTTCCATTTTCCTCACATCTTGTCCTAGTGTGTACACAGTGCACTGCTCTACATTGTCTCCAAGACATGATGGAGTACCTTCACCCATATTGAGATTATTACAGTCAGTTTTCTCTGACCTTGTGACTTCCATTTCATCCTGAACACGTAGCTCCTCCTCATGCTTCATTGCATAACATTCCTGGAATGCTTCCTCGGGAAAACTATCCTGAGATTGCAAGAATAAATACTCCGAGGCAGAACGCACCATTGAGGGAGACTCCTAAAATTAATACAGACATATTGAATATTCTTTATTTGCTTGTTTTATCTCACCATTTTGTCTTCTTGAATCAGGGTTATCTAGCTCCTCCAGGCTACACACACAAATACCATGTTTATGTAATAGTTAAATTGTAAGTATAAATAATAATTATAATACCTTGACATTTGACATTTTCCATGTCCTCTAAGTTGCAACCACCTGAAAACTGGGAATAAAAAATGCACTCAAAAATATTCTAAACTGAAGGATAAATGTATGCATAGCTACACGTGATAAAACAAACCTCTCCCTTGGAGGATGTTGAAGTTATTTTTTCAGCAGAGAAGAAGTTGAGATCAGACAATACTTCAGCCAAATACTGTCCCAGTCATCTTTGTATGTGTCATGAATATTTCCATACCTGTAGATTAATAGTAGCTATGAAGGTGACTTACCCTTCTTGGTATTCCTGGATTCTTGTTAATATCAAGAATCTTCTTCGCAGCGATTTCAGCTCCACCTACCACATTTGCTGCGTTACCTAACACAGGTATATTTTGAACCTGAAATTTTTTTTTTTTGCTTACTGAAGTGTCTCAGGAGAATCAGGGGGTGTATTCTAATTAGGTAATATCATTTTATACAGTTACATTTTGTACATCTTCATAGTGTGAATGATGTTGGGGAAGGTGGGGGTGGGTAGAGATCCCTTTTCTTCCTAAGTTTCTGCACCTAAAAAAACTAAGTTTCTTTTAAACTGTGTATTTCATCTTTGAATATTATTGTGATGCTGCTACATGAAGAGCTGTACTGTATCTCAGTAGTAGCAAATATTATATAATAATATAGGGACTGAAACTTACTGTTGCAAAAATATTCACTTAACTGCCCGTGAGATGGCAAGGTGGATAGGGGTTTCCTATAGTAATACATACACTCAGTGAATCATAAATACACTAAGTGAACAAAATAAACACTGTTTTATCTATACAATATGTGCATATTATAGTACATTCTGTATGAGCCAGAGTACTATGGCTATTGGTCAAATATTTGACAAGCACACGTAGTATTTTTTACAAGCAGAAGGAGGGTTAAAATACAGAAGGTTGAAGAGTAAGTGGACTACTGCACTTTGTATTTTACTACCCCAAGTGTGCATGTGCCATAGTGAGGATGAGGCAGAGCCAAGACTTCCTATTATTACTGATTTCATAACAAAGTCAAGTAACATCTATATATTATTTTGAACAGACAAAATCTATAGGTCATAAATTGCAAAAAATAAAAGTTATCAATTCTGTTAGCTAGCTATCATTCCCACCATTTTGTTTATTCATCTCAATGTTCTTTGAAAGGTTGTGCTGTCTTTTTTTTGTATTTGATTTTTCTTCCGTGCTAAAATTGTATACCGTGAATTGTTTTCAATTTTAATAACTTTGTTAACATAGCTGGATCTTGGTCTTCCAGCTATCACCTGACTTTTACCTTTAGATCCATACTTCCTTCTTCCGGTTGCAGTTGCTTGCACACCTATTTGCTTTCCCCAACATCTAACTCCACTAGATAGGGTCGAAGTTGCCTTTCTTTGAGTACCAAATGTATGCATGGCTGATGCTAATTGTCCAGTAGTTTTCATACAGTCAAACCGATCTACACATTTTATTATTCCAGAAATTAGTTGTGGGTCATTACAATCAAGATGAGTTTTCAATGATCTATGCTATCAATCTTGCTAATTAATTCAGCCTTTTGGGATGATTTCAGAATTACCTTTTCGGTCTCAATTTCCACTTTATCAAGAGCTCCTGCTCTAATCATGTCCCAACTAGTGCATGTGAAATCAATGCTATTAGTCACAGGTGTCTCTTCAGTGTCAGAAATCTGTAGTTTTCCTTCATGCAAACTAGAATAAAAATCAATGCTTTTACTAGCTTTATTGCCAAGTGCCAAAATTGCAATGTCCTGTGATGAAGTGATGGATGAAGGGTAGGAACGAAGTAGACTGATGCTATGTTATAGTGAAGTACTACTGCTGCCTGGTGAGAACATAGTGCTCCATTTTTGCCAATGTCACATGAACAAGTTCCTATTTCCATGTCCACTCTGCAAGATACTTTTGAATCTTTAGATGAAGTGACAAGAAACATCTTCTTATTGGCATCCAAGAGAGTAATAGAAGATTTGTCAATCTTATAAGCTAATAGACCCTTATATTTAGCAGAAATGAAATTGTCAAACCTGTTGTGTGATATGCTTAAGAGCTTTCTCTTCATGTACGTCTCAAAACTTTCAGTTACAAATTGAAACATTGAATCAAATTATAAGCTTTGATTCTGCCAAATATTAACTCCTTAATAATTTTAATTCCTGCTTCTGATAAATTGTTTGTATTATTCCCCCTGGTCATAATATTATTTCTGTAACATATTGCCCATTGCTGTCTCCGTTGCCAATGATTCTTAATATGGGTCTGAAAATTAGGATAAGTAGCCACTGTTTCATTTTTTAGTAAAGCAGAGTATGCATTGTTTAGTTTTGGTTCTGTTTTACTATATACTAACTCTTTTACTTTACTAATTAGCATAGCACGGTGCTCATTTTTTTTACCGTCATGCAGCCATGTCCAGTTTGACTGTAAAAAATGAAACACACATAAGAGCAAGTGAGCATGGGGCCAAGTTTGTGCTATTGCTGCTCTCTCAGTGTTTGAATCATCTGTCATCACTACTTTCGGACCATTGTGCTTCCATAGAATGATCCTTCGGGTAGAACTTTCAACAGTAATTCCAGTGCCTTTTTAATTGTACTGTCTTTTTCATCTGATGTTATTGCAACTCCTAATGGTAGCCCACCACATGGACTACTTGTTGATAAGACAAACAGAGAGCAGTTATATTTTTCCAAGCATGATGTAGAGTCACAAAAGATCATTTCTTTTGCTTGTGGTACATTCTGGTGCACACGTGACATAGTAAGTGGTGTACATGCTGTAATAATAAGTGGTGTGGAAGAACTGATTTTTTTCTTTTTTAGTCGAGGCGGTTGGTCATCAATATCATTTTCAGGTTGGTCAGTATTTCAGTTTCATAAACTTGAACATATGCCTTACCTCCACAACTCGTTGTTGTACAATGATATTTCCTCAATCAAATATTCTGCTAAAAATTTTTCCATTCGCTTTAGCCCCATACTCTGAAAGCCTCCATTAGCTATATAATCTGCTGATATCCTGAAGTGTTGGATTAACTGAGCGATCACACATTGTCCTTTGCAATTCCCCTTCCTCACATGTATTCATCAATGTAGTCTCATAATAATGTCGTGCAGAAGCAGCACTGTGACCTGATCGAAATAATTTGTTTAAAGGATTGGGTTTCTTTTTTTAAGCTGCTTTTAATCCCTTTTGTCTTGTAGTCAATACTTTTTGTTTGTGTTGACAGTGCATGTCAACTCTGTACAAGATCTTCTTATGTCTGACATTGTACGTTCTTGTTGTTCTATAGGTACACTATCTAAGTTCAAACATTTCATGAAGCCAATCTTCGATATGTTTCTCATCCGTAATATTAATTCTTAATGTAACGAAAAATTGTGCTCTGGTGCTCCTATAAAATCATCTTTACGTAGAGTATAATACTCATCTACTATATACGTATACTGACTGTTAATTGGAACCACATTTTTCAGATCTACAGGTAGCTCCTTGCAATTGAGTACTTTGGAAGAGGAAAACTTTGATTTTGAATGCAATGAAGGAAGCACTGTTGCGGGACATAGAGGAGTACTGGTAGATGAAGGTGGCACTGATAAAGGAGGTGCTGATATATTGGTACGTGAACAAGACACTGATAAAGATGGTGTTAGTATACCAATAGATGAAGGAGGTTCTAATAGAGATGAAGGAGATGCAGTCTTATATGGAGGGACTGATATAGGTGAAGGAGGCACTGATATTGGTGAAGAAGGCATTGTTATAGATGTAGGAGGCACTGATATAGATGTAGGAGGCACTGATATAGGTGAAGGAGGCACTGATATATGTGAAGGAGGCACTGATATTTTTATAAAGGAAAGAGTTGGAAACTGATCAGGTAAGAATGTAGCTTCAGATTTTTCAAGTTTATGTGGTATATTTGTTTGTTTGTTTTATACAGGATTTTGTACTCAATTTTAATTTCCTTTTTATTTACCTAAACTGAATCTCTTGTAGTAACAATGGTTCTGCATTTTTGTGATGGTTCTCTGTTAGAGCACTATATACCGACTTCGATGTATCAATGTCATCCGTGAGCTTGGTGCGCACATTGCTAAGACAAAAAAAAAGTAAAAGGTATTAATGCAGACTACATATATCATAAAACCGCATGGAGAAACTGAACCCAATATACCTTATAGGTGATGCTGACAGATAATGTAGAAATTTTTTTCGATACTGACTAGTTTTGTCCTAAAAAATCATAAGTGATTGAATCAACGTGTCCATTTCAATTGAAACCCGTCCACTATGCATATCTTTGCTGAATGGCCTTTTGTTTTCCATAAGCTCATTTTCAACTGCCTGAAGTAATCAGAATGATTTAATTACATTCTCTATAATATGATACACTTTATTTTATTTTTACCTTCAGCATGAATACTCCACAATCATAGCTATTGGGTTGAATTGGGATGGTCTGAAAACATAATTGTTTTTTAATGAAGCCAAGTTTCATGTTACTGTTGTATCTGGTCTTGTGTAATCTTCCACAGTTTCCACTGTAGTCTTCCACATACCATCTCCAATAGGGACCTGTTGATTTTAAATACAAGTCTGTTTATTGTATTATAGTTGCTATATTAGTTGTGATTATTTGTTACGTACTTCAGTTTTGTGATTGCTGTTGGATGTCTGATATGCAGAGAATCAAAAGTGGTAATTTCCCTCTTGGGAAAGGTTATCACCTACCAAGATATTCATTCACGTTATATTAACTCATGGAAAGTGGTTTGTTTGAACATACAATTAAAAACCAATGACTTTGAGAATTGATTGGAATTATCCATTTTTTTTCTCTTGACATCTGAAAAAATAAAGTTATTTTACTATAAACTTGACATTAAAATGCACACACTGTATACCATCATTGCTTGATTGCATGCTCTCTCAAAGTTTCCAAGAAGAAGTTCATAGAAGTAAGAGCAGAAAACAACATTGCCCTAAGTATAGCATAACACTTGCTCGTAATAAACTGATAAATTTTTTACTTTGTACCTTCCCACAGACAATATCCACTACATCCAATAACACTGCCAAAATAGCATTCACATCCTATTGTAGACATAAAATTTTAAAAAAAATTATCAGAGATTAAAAATATTATCAACATCAAATGAAGAAATTGTTTTAATCTAAAACTCACTAGGGATAATTTTTATGACAATAGGAAAAATTTGATTCATGATTAAGGGTATTTATTAGTGGGGTCCAGATTAACAACTTATACACCTTGTACCTGCTAGAATTTGAGCTTGAAACCCTGGACTAAAATTATTTCTGGCAGATAAACACTGAAAATAAGTGTTTTTATATTTATTATGTTCTAAATTAATAATACTATAATATTTCCATTTTTGGATTCTGTTGGCAGCTTCACACAGAGTATAGCTACTTTTATTTTTCAGTACCAGACCCTTTCCTTCCTCCCCGCCCACCAATTTAGGTAAGGAAATGAGTCAGCAACACCAGACTAGGGCATTCCCACATGAATAAGCTGTTAGGATACTAAGTAATAGTTATAGCATAAGCGCGCATGCTCTAACTATTTTAGATCCCGTTTACGCATGCCCAGTTTCCACTAGCAACTTTGTTTATCAGCATTTTCGCAGAAATGGCTAAAGGCAAAAAATAGTGCACACTTACCAAGTTAGTACACCTAGTAACTATATAGCAACGAGATCTAAAACAGAGTTCAGGACTTATTTTATTTCCTTTTGGAAAAATATCTTGAAATTTCATAGACTGTTCAGCTGTCTCAGTAGCGGGAGACACTTCTGAATATTGAAACAAGATAAACTGCTGGGGACCATGTAATTTGCATATTTTAAAGTGGGAGGTGTCTAGTCGCCTAAAATGAAACATGAAAAACGCCTGGGGACTATGTAATTAGTATAATTTTAAAGTTGAACGAGTTCTGTAGACCAAAATGAAGCGAGGGAAACTGCTTGGGACTATGTAATTAGCATATTTATTAGTCGGACATGTCTAGTGGACTAAAATGAAATGAGATAAACTGTCTGGGACAATGGTTGGACATGTTCAGTGGACTAAAATGAAATGAAAAAAAAAATCTGCCGGGGGACCATGTAATTTAGCATATTTATTTGTTGGATATGTTTTGTGGACTAAAAAGAAACTAGAAAAACTACTGGGGACCATGTAATTAACATATTTATTTGTCAGATGTGTTCAGTAGACTAAAATGAGACAACAGAAACTGCCTGGGACCATGAAATTAGCATATTGTAAAGACGGACGTGTTCAGTGGACCAAAATGAAACGATAGAAACTGCTGGGGACCATGTAATTAGTATATTTATTAGTTGGACGTGAGAGAAATACAGCACACAATGACATAAAAGTTTATTGTATAATCACTGAAACAGCAAAAAAACAACAACAAAAAACCCCCCCATTTTTATTAACAACAACTTGCTAACTCGTTCATTGCAGTTGCTGATCCTGTCAGACAAGAGAGATGATGGATCACTGTACACTGCCAACAAGATACTGTCAGACAAGAGAGGTGATGGATCACTGTACACTGCCAACAAGATACTGTCAGACAAGAGAGGTGATGGATCACTGTACACTACCAACAAGATACTGTCAGACAAGAGAGGTGATGGATCACTGTACACTGCCAACAAGATACTGTCAGACAAGAGAGGTGATGGATCACTGTACACTGCCAACAAGATACTGTCAGACTAGAGAGGTGTTGGATCATTGTACTCTGCAAGCAAGATACTGTCAGACAAGAGAAGTGTCGGATCACTGTACTCTGCAGGCAAGATACTGGTAGAAAGAGGGAGGAGATGGATCATTGTACACTGCCAACAAGATACTGTCAGACAAGAAAGGTGATGGATCATTGTACACTGCAGGCAAGATACTGTCAGACAAGAGAGGATTATTGTAGCTGAACATTTTGCTGGAGTTGTATTGGTGACCATTACTATTCTTGTATGGAATTATATAACTTTTTGTTAAAATAAAGTTAATAATTTTTATTCAAAAAATAACAAAAGAAATAAATCCACAACGTTTAAATTTGAAATATGGGATATGATATATAAAGCATAAAATTCAATAAGTGTTTTCAAATTTATGTCCACGTAATGTCCATGTAGTGTTGATAGATTTCAATCCACAGCAATTCTATAACACAAAAAAAACAATAATTCAAATGCTACAATAATAACAATATACTTACTGGAGCTGTTGCTGTACTTTATCTGCCACTTGTCTACAATAGTCCACTTGAGACAATACAGTAACAAACTCCTTGAGGGCAGTAGGTCTAGTTGATAAGACAGTACGAATGCTACTCAGAAGGCTCCTTGTCTTCTCTACATCAATCCAGTTCTGACGTTGAAGGAGCTGGTCATACATGTCAGGAGATATTAGTCCAATACTGTAGCAGTGATCAGCTACTGTCATGACACAAGGCTTCACTGAGAGGACCAAGTCAGGATACACACTCAGAAATATACTCAAGTTATTACCATCTGTAATAATAAAATATTTGTAATGATACCAAATAACAACAATAACTTGGCTTACTTTCAGAGACCTCTACTACAGGATCTTTCTTCTCGTATTTCTAAAACCAAATAATATCGTTGTTAGTTATTGCAAGTTAGAATACGTAGTCTATTTCTGCATACCTGTCCATACCAAATGAGGTGTCTATTGGTGAGTACAACTGCTTGTGGACAGTCTAGATTGAAGAGACATGTCATAACCTCTGGAATCGTATCTGCACCATCCACCACTCCAAGATGATTTTCTCCTTCATGTGAACGACAGTCAAAGGCAAACTGGTAGTCCATGGAGCTGTTGTAGTTCATTCTTGAACTAGCCTTCTTTAGAGTGTCTTCTATTTCTTGTTTTAGAGAAGTACATTCATGGTGAATGGAGTCTTGGAAAGTAGGATCACAAAAAACTACGACTTCAAAATATTTAGATTTAGATACAAAAGACACGTGAACTTTTTTTGTTCCATACAAAAAGTGCACCATGTTTTTCTTGACACCTTCTGTAATGAAAGTGAAGGACTTGTTGGATACGAGACATGCCATTGCAGCAGGAAAGAGTCCCATAGGAGTAAACCCACTACTGAAGTACAACAAGAGAGGTTCCACGATACAAGACCTACAGGATTCTTTGTGGAATTGGTCAAGTTCCTTTGCACTAGTGTTTTCTAACACGCAAGGCATGATGTATTCTTTCTCCTCTTCTAACACTGAGTTAGTATCAGAAGATTTGACTGGCGCAATCTCGGCTATCAAGTGAAGATATGCTAGCAAAGCTACTAGTTGCTCTGGTGGAATCAGATCTCCTGATATGTCAGCTGTAGCTGTCTTCAAATCTGTCATAGAGAATCGACCTGTCTTCCTGAATCTCTCGGTTGTAGCCTGACCTACGCTATCAAAGCTCATGGCTTTAAGAATGACACCAGTGATACTGTCATACACTACCTGGATGTCTATGATGACCAGGTCTTCCAAACCAGGCACACTGGGGAAGTACATCAGAACACCGGCATGGTGGTGAAGAAACCACAGAGCAGCTTTGGTCTCGTAGGGTGTCATATTGAAGGCATGGGACAAGGCCAAGCAGGTCTCCAGGCTGGCTGTCCTCACTTCTCTTATGCGAAGACACAAGCTGAACAGAAGCCACACGGCTGGAATTTTCAGCTTTTTAAAGTGTTTCTCCATGGCATTCTCTAGTAGCTGATGCAAGTGATCGATCTCTTCTTCTCCACCTCCCATGTTGTCCAAAGAAACAACAAGCTTGTCTTCTGAGCAAAACTGAACTATGCCTTTTTTGTAGGAGTCAGTGTCTCGAATCACTTTTTGAAGATGCGAGTCGACTGTAGCGAAGTCTTCCTCAGAAACCTTGTCTTTGTGAGTACCCACTAAGTATACTACTGACTTGGAGGACTCCAATATCTCACCAATGGCTGAGTTGTTTGCTCCAGACCGAAGTTGAAGATGGGTGGAGGGACTGAAACAAGATATACTGGCCAGAGTACACAAAAGCATCTCTTGCAGAGTAAACTCTGATTTCTCTGGTGCAGTTGTCTCTCCTGAAGCTCTCTGATAAAAGACCCGATACTCCTCATCTAGTTGGAACTTGTAGCTAAAGAACAGCAAGTAGAGGCCAGGTCCTATGGTGAGTGTTGGTAGCATGTCCATCAGCTCAGGCTGACCTCCGGTGTCCTCCATTCTCAAAAAAGCTTTAAAAGAGTGCTTCACATTTTCTGCAAAGTGTGGTTGTTTGGACACTGTCTGGAATATGGCAGCTATTTCAGAATAATCTGGTGATCTGATTTTTTGATTGGTCATTAATTTTAGTCTTGCCAGCATTTTATATATTAAGTTAGGCTGTGACTTTTGAGCAGGGTGTGATTGCTTGGTGTTTCTAACGTGTTGTTTTTTAACCTGATGAGACTGCCCTGTACTGCTAGCTTGACTGACCTCTGTCCTGGTGTCACTACCTCCATGGGAATCAGCTGTAGCCTCCGAAGTGGATTCAGATTCAGAAGTGGATTCAGTCACCAAACTATCTTTGAGAATGTGAAAGAGTAGAGATGCTTCCTCAGTGGGATTCTTTACAATGGTCCAGTCTACACTTTTTTCTGCTGTAGTTGGATCAGACTTGCCTTGGACTACCATATTGGAGCAACACTCCACTGTGCCTGTGCTGCCATGAATCTGCTCCTCTTCTTTAGCTGACAGAAGATCTATGATCTCTTTTTTAATTCTCCTGAGAGTTGTACTCTTGCCTTGTCTTGGAGGACCAAGGGACATAAACTTTAAAGACAGAAGCTCCAACACTTCCTTGGAAACAATGAAGTGTTTGTATGCATCTTCATATTTTAGAGCTATGGAACATGAAATAAAATATGCATTATAGGCTTAAGAGTTGCAAATAAAATACTAACTACAGTTATTACAGTCTCACTTGTTATACTATACAAGTAACCCACACACTGTACTAGCTAGTACCATAGCTGGCTCCAGCAATACAGAGTGTGGGCAGCTGGTTTTATAACCTGGAACTAAACTGGTAGAAGCAGCTGCCAGTAGAAGCAGCTGCACTCTAGCTTGCAATTTTGGCAAAGACAATCAATTAACTTACTTATTAGATCACATTGCTATATTGTTGCTATGTGCATTAAATCAGTAAGTGTGCATTAATTTTTAGCCTAAAGGCAAGAGTGCATTATTTAATGGATGAGGTTTAACCATAGTTAGACCTAGTTAATTACAAGGGACTGACTGGGGGGGGGGGGGGGGGGGGGGGGGGGGGGGAGGAGGGGGGTGTGGCATCTGAAAAGAGTGCCAGAACTGGTACGGGATGGCAAGCACTGGACACCAGTTGACACGTGGATGGTAATAGGAGAAGATGACGGAAACGACCAGGATACAGCGCACACGAGACGCGAAGTGAGGCAGACGGGGCGAGACGCCAGCAGTCGAGGGACGCACCTGCTGTGAGGGTGGTGTAACTGGATCCGCGGACGCTCGAGGTCATCGTCACGGGCGTAGCGAAGCGGATCCTGGAGGCTAGGGGGCCCAGAGGTACTTCCGAACCCGGGACAGAGGAGGCGGGAACGGAAGGGACGTCAACAGAAGCTGGGACAGCGCCGCCAGGACCGGGACGTTCCCAAAGAGAGCATGAGGGAGCACCAACTGGATCGAGGGGGTTGCCAGGGCCAGAGGACTCCCACAGGAGATCTCAAGGGGGACCCAGCAGAGGTGAGAATAATCTAAAGAGTGAGGCTAGGAGAGGGAGGATGCGAGAGTAGTTGGATAGTGGTATAGATTCTAGGGAAAGGGCTAGGTATAGCGACAAAAAAAAAAAAAAAAAAAAAAAAAAAAGTGCCAGGAGGGGTGGAGGCAAAAAAGGGAGAGAGAAAAAGTGGGCGGCGGCCCGGTGAGAGAAAGTGGGGGAGGCATAATAAGAGAAGTGGGCGGAGGCCCAGAGAGAGATAATGGGCAGAGGCCCAGAGAGAGAAAGTGGGTGGAGGCCCAGAGAGAGAAAGAGGGGCAGAGGCCCAGCGAGAGAAAGAGGGGCGGAGGCCCAGAGAGAGAAAGAGGGCGGAGGCCCAAAGAGAGAGGGTGGGCAGAGGCCCAAAGAGAGAGGGTGGGCAGAGGCCCAGTTATAAGAATTAATGAGACCAGTATAGCTGCGAGGCCAGGGGACTATGAGGAGAAAAGGGTAAATGTGGTTGGTGTGAATGCCAGCTAGCATGCAGAAAGCTAGTGGGACAGAAAGGGAACGGTTATGTTCAGGCCCCCATTTACAGGTGGTGAGCTCGGGGCGGAGTTATCTCCAGCGGAGTTGGAGTCACTGAGGCTGCCAGGGTTCTCCAAGGGACGGGAGAGGGACGAGAGCTGGGGGAGGACAGAGAGTGGCACAATACTTAGGGAGGAGAAAGGAACAAGGGAGGAGGTGTCCTCAGAAGTAGAGCTCAACCGGCCTTTTGTCCTTGGGGAGGCATTGCCTGTAGTGCCTGCAAAAATGGTGAAACGTATACTGAAAGGAGAGTTTGTAGACATGGCAGAGCTCCTCAAGGACAATGTGGAAGCAGAGAGAAGGCGGGCAGCAGGAAATGAGAGCAGCCGAAGAACAACCATGGTAGCAGAGAGACTAGTGGACACAAGTAGATGAGGCAATAGCAATCAGTGAATCTATGCCATATAGTTGAAAATGGTTGTCAATATACATATTACATACATAGAGATTGAGGAACAGGAACAAAAAAAAAATTTTTT
>WLWD01001030.1_pt1 | contig 17944 bp, 14 predicted proteins | sample 6712731 | NCBI WGS metagenome assembly WLWD01 (sample SAMN12718690, study PRJNA576275) | sponge metagenome | isolation source: marine sponge | host: Mycale hentscheli | place: New Zealand: South Island, Marlborough, Capsize Point | collected 2014-11-01
TATCTATCATCATGCATGCATACACTATCTATTTATAAACACAATCAATTACGTAACTATTATCATACGTTCGTTTTCTTTTTTGGCTGACGTCACCTTAACAGGTTCTGATGCTGGCTAAAATACTCTTGATTAAAGCAATTAACCAACAGGTTATGGGCCCAGGACATTGACCTAACAGTCGTAGCGGTCTCATTGCTGGTAGAGTCAGATAATGGCAGAATCGAAGGGCGCAACGGTGACTCCGCTGAACAGCTCGAACTATGCTACATGGAAAATCCAGTGTAAGATGGCATTAATTAGGGAAGGGCTGTGGGGAATAGTGAGCGGAGAGGAAAACCCTCCAGAAGGAGTTGGTGAGCAAGCGAAGTATGCTCAGAGAAGGGATAAGGCCTTGGCTACTATAGTCTTGGCGATCGATCCTAGTCTTCTGTATCTTCTGGGTGCAGACCCGAAAGATCCTAAGGAAGTGTGGAAAGCTTTAGCTGATCAATTTCAGCGGAACACGTGGGCGAACAAGCTGGAGCTAAAGCGGAAATTGTTTTCACAGAAGTTAGCAGAAGATGGCTCAGTACAGGATCATGTCAAGTCATTAACTGAAATCTTTGATGCCCTTACAGTAATAGATGAACCTGTGAAGGAGGAAGATCGTGTAGTCTACCTCTTAGCCAGTTTACCGGAAAATTACAACGTTATTGTCACAGCTCTCGAAGCCAGTCCAAAAGTACCTGAATTCTCTATTGTTACAGAACGCCTTCTGCAGGAAGAAAAGAAAATTAAGAGTCGTGTGAGTGTACCTGAATCTGATAGGGAAGAAGCACTTGCTGCCAGGTCCAAAAGGTTCAGGTGTCATTTTTGCCACAAAGTCGGCCATTTCAAGAGAGACTGTGTGGAATTTGCGAAGGTCAGAGGTCAGTCACGTTCACAGGAGTCAACGAAAAAGGCCAAGAGTGGTGCTGCATTTAAGGTCACCATTTCGCCTGAAGTTGAATCTGATGAGAGTGTTGGGCTAGTTGTTCAACATGCCCTTACCATCGGTACAGGATGTCAGAGTCGGTGGATACTAGATTCAGGTGCCACTTGTCACATGTGCAACCGTGAATCATATTTTGAGCACATTCATGGTCTTGACAATCTCATGAAAATCACCCTTGGAGATGGAAGTAACTTGCAGGCAGCTGGTCGAGGAAATGTTGTTGTGGCAGTGAGATTTTCTGATGGGAAAGTAAAGAACTGCACACTATATAACGTATTGTATGTGCCTGGTCTCTCCTATAATCTTTTAAGTGTACCTGCCGCAGCCAGGAGGAACAAAATAACAACCTTTACAGGCTCTACGTGTGAGATAAGGAGTGACAGTGGAAGACTCGTTGCGTGTGGACACAGAGAAGGTAGCTTATACTATCTGGATTGTGATAGTAGTAATGAGCAAGTTCACTCTTCTTCCTGCAATGATAAAATTACTGGAACAATGTGGCATCGCAGATTTGGTCATCTTGGTCTTTACGGTCTCAAGGCACTTCTGAAGCACTCGATGGTAGATGGTCTGGATGTGAATGATTTCCCAGAGAGTGAAATTTGTGAATCCTGCATAAAGGCTAAAGCACACCGACTACCCTTTGAAGCAAGCTCTGTGAATCGTGCTCAGGAGCCACTTGGGCGGATACATAGTGATGTGTGTGGTAAAATGGGAACTAAATCTCTCAGTGGTGGCGAATACTTTGTCACCTTTATTGACGACTATACTCATTATGTGTGGATCTATATCCTGAAGAAGAAGGATGAAGTACTACAATTCTTTTGTAAGTGGAAGGAAATGGTGGAGCTTGAATCTGGAAGAAAGGTGAAGATAATACGTTCAGATAATGGAGGTGAGTATACCTCCTTTGCGTTCAGTTCTTATCTTGCCAGCAAAGGAATAAAGCATGAGTTCACAGTTCCTCACACACCCGAGCAAAACGGTGTGGCTGAAAGGCAAAACCGCACTTTGATAGAGGGTGTACGAGCTATGCTGAATGATTCCGGTCTACCTCATCGTTTCTGGGCAGAAGCACTTTCCACTGCTGTATACGTTCGAAATCGCAGTCCAACTAAAGCTCTGCAAAGTATGACACCTTGTGAAGCTTGGCATGGTATAAAGCCTAATGTAAAGACTTTACGTATTTTTGGATGCAGGGCCTATGCACATGTTCCAAAAGTTGAAAGGAGAAAGCTGGAGCCAAAGGCAAGAAAGTGTGTTTTGCTGGGGTATGGAGAACAGAAGAAAGGGTATCGTCTGTTTGATATCAGCTCAGCAAAAGTCATTCACAATAGGGATGTTGTGTTTAATGAATCCTCAATGCCTGGAATTAAGAAGGAACCAGGAGAAAGTGAGGAGAAGTTCATCACCGTCAGCATACCTGAAGAACATGGAATAGCTGATAAAACTGAGTGCGCTGAAGGGGAAGATTTAATTCCTGAAACAGTTGGGGCAGAAAATGACAGCTGTAACCGAGGTGAAGATAATCAAGAACCAATACCAGATACTTTCCCACCTGTGCGAAGATCTTCTCGAAATATTCAACCACCGGATAGGTATGGCTTCTCATTAATTGGTGTTGATGATGAACAAGCTCCAATGTCAGTGTCAGAAGCCCTATCTTCGTGTGACAAACAGAAGTGGAAAGAAGCCATGGAACGAGAAATGAAGTCGCTTTACTTAAATGATGTGTGGGAATTGATGGAGCCTCCTGAAGACCGAAAGATAATTGGAAGTAAATGGATATTTCGCAAGAAAGTTGACACTAGTGGTACTGTTAGTCGATACAAGGCACGTCTTGTTGCTCAAGGCTGCTCGCAGAAGCCTGGCCTTGATTATGAGGAAACTTTTAGTCCTGTTGTCTGTTTTGAGTCAATTCGATCAGTAATTTCAATCAGTGTCCAGAAGAATTTGCAACTCCATCAAATGGATGTCACAACTGCCTTTTTACATGGGGAACTAGCAGAAGAGATATACATGAAACAGCCTGAGGGCTACATTGAGTCAGGCAACGAGCATCTAGTTTGCAGACTTAAAAAAAGTATATATGGTCTCAAACAGGCACCAAGATGCTGGAATCATGCTCTTGACAACTGCTTGAAAAAGATGAATTTGAAGCAAAGCCTGAGTGATCCCTGTGTTTACATTTCTTCTGGTTTGGAGTTTCTGGTGGCCGTCTATGTTGATGACATTATTCTGGGAGGAAATAATGGCCTCAGAATAAAGGAGGTAAAGAAAGAATTGGGAAAGAAGTTTGAAATGAAGGATCTGGGTAAACTGCATCATTTTCTTGGGGTTGCCGTTAATCAGGATCAGAAAACAGGAAGTATATGGATTGGTCAAGCCTCCTATATAAGAAAGCTGCTTCAAAAATTTGAAATGTCTGATTGTAAGCCTATCAAATCTCCTGCTAATCCAGGTGTCAAACTCACGTTGAGTGGAGATGGTGACTATGTTTGTGATGAGAAGATTTACCGAGTCTTAATTGGAAGTCTACTGTTTTTGTCAACCAGAACCCGCCCTGACATTGCATATGCTGTGGGATGCGCTGCTCGTTTTTGCAGCAATCCAACCAGAGAGCATTGGACAGCTGCTAAGAGGATTCTGAGATATTTGAAGGGAACAGTGAACCTTGGCCTACTATATAGTCCCACTGGATCACCAGACTTCGTAGGATACTGTGATGCAGACTGGGCAGGAGATGTGCAAGATCGAAAATCAACGTCCGGCTATTTGTTCATGCAAGGAGGTGCAGCTATCACATGGCGAAGTTGCAAGCAATCTTGCGTATCTCTGTCCACCACAGAAGCGGAATATGTAGCGCTTGCTGAAGCAGCTCAGGAAGCTGTATGGCTGCAGAAACTGAACAGTGACCTTCTTGGCAGGAATGTTAGCAACACACTAATATATGAAGACAACCAGTCTGCTATGTGCATCGCAAAAAGTCAGATAAGCCGACGAAGAACCAAGCACATTGAAATCAAGTATCATTATATTCGTGAACTTGTGGACACTGGTCGCATTAATCTTGTGTATTGTCCATCTGAAGAGATGATAGCAGACATCCTTACCAAAGGACTCTCAGTGCCTCAGTTTGAAAAGTTGCGTACTTTGGCAGGAATGTGTGAATGCTTTGATTGCTGAAAGTGAGAAGGAGTGTTGAAATATTGACTATCGAACACTTTCAGTTAAGTGGTCTCATGGAAACTTATCTATCATCATGCATGCATACACTATCTATTTATAAACACAATCAATTACGTAACTATTATCATACGTTCGTTTTCTTTTTTGGCTGACGTCACCTTAACGGGTTCTGATGCTGGCTAAAATACTCTTGATTAAAGCTATTAACCAACAGTTTTTAGGTCTCGTCTGGTTAAAGCCTAGTGTGTGCACTCCGCACTCATCGGTTGGACGTTGGCATTCCGTGAGTACCACTTCTTGTTTCCTTTTTTTTCCTTGTCACATGTTTTCATTCTGGTAATGATGATGCTTTACCAACTCTGACCAGATCAAGAATTATTCATAAATACACACATTGTCGTCATAGTTACAGACACACTAGCATATTATTATATAGATAAGTTTGGAAAAAAGTATGTCACGTAAATTTTTGGAAACTTTTGGAGAATCACTCTATTACAATCTCTACAGGCACATTCTATTCTACTTTATTGGTGAGTGAGTGAAGTGGACGAGATACTTACTGGGGTTACACAATCAAGATTCTGTGGTGTTCATTTATTACTTTTTTTGCTTATTTATGGTATGTGTGACTTCATCACTGATTACGTAAGTTGGTAGATCGTCTTGATAAACAATACAGTAATGGACCTGCTGACCATTATGAGTTGTAGTCTGGCGTAACCAGAACCACGTAGCACGCAAAGCGCGCGGAGGGTCTGGGGACATGGCCATACCAAATTTGTTCTGGAGGTATGTGGAAGTGGTGAGTGCCCCACCTCCATTATACCTTAATTTCTATCGCAAATTAGTCATGATTGCTAAACACCTAGCATTGGAAAGGGTGGACGCACAGGAATTTCTATTTGTGGTTCAGGAGGGCTATTCCCGGTAATTTGCTAACGGTAATTGACCGCCGCAATACATGTGCGGCAGAACAAATTTGGTGTGGCCATGACCCCAGATCCATTCCCAGTGTAGCGGTTCGGTAAAGGGTCTGGCTACACCGGACTATATGAGTTGCTGGCCTTTAATAGCAAGCTACATAAGCAGACTTAAGCGCCTTAACTTTTGTTAAAGCACAGCAGACCCGACAACACTATTTTCTCTTGGTCATCATTGAATGATCAAATTAAACCATTTCAATTTCAACAACTATATAAATATTATGCCAAGGGCCTAAGCTTTTAGTCTAGCTCGCTCACCATTTGTGCTGAAGCACAATGTATGGATTTTAAATATTCTCCTTAAACTGGAGTAGTTAAACCCACTTCCAGTAAGCATCAATATTATATACTTTTCTCCCATCAGAATTCTTTTCAACATTTTGAGAAATTCTGTTTATTACACAACATAGCAGAATAATTTCCATTTTTTGGATAGGTAACTAAGTGTTTGTGTGACAGGATTACCATATTTTTAGTATGAGCTACCAGTTTGGCTCTAGCCTGTGTCATGGATAATATAGAGATAATGAACATTATACGATAGAAAATGCTGTTTAAAAATTGATTTTTTTCAAAGTTTTTTTATTACTTGCATTATTTGGCTTGCTTGAGGTGTGACTTCAAAATTTGAAGACCTCATTTTACCTGAATAATTAAAAGAACTTGGCCAGCTTTGGTAGCTTAGAACTTTGTTGTCTATATACACGTGTGTGGGTGTGGGTGTGGAAATAGCACTTTGAACCAATTGAAATGACTAACTTTAGGTTTTGTTTACTACAAGGACTAGACTGCACTTAATTTAATAATAGGTGATGTTCTGTATAATTAATAAATATATATTTGTATTCATAGGAAGTAATAACTCTTCAGTTGAACCAATAGAAAAAATTGAATTTAATTTGAGTGAAAATTTACCAACTCTATCATGGGATGAATGTGGATTTGCATTATACTGTCATGAAAATAATTGGACTGATATACAACAATTGCCTGTCTCTGTCTCAGTTTACACATCTGGAGACTTCATTTTTCCTGAGAAGTATAAATTGGTTAGTAGTATTTATCAGATCACGTGTGATAAACCATTTTCTGCTACTATAAAAATTCAGCATTGTGTTAATTCTTCAGATCGGCTGACATTTGCTGTGTCATCAGATGTTAGGCCACCCTTTCACTTCAGTGTTGTGGATGGAGGTGATTTTGTTAAAAATACTGGTCTTTTAAAAGTTAGCAAGTTCTCTCGTTTTTCTGTTTTATGGAAGCGGTTGTTTCCTCCAGCAAGTATTATATATAACATTTACTTAAGCCATAGCAGACGACCAAAGATCATCGACAATGCAAAAATGTGGGGTTTGTCTTTCTATGCTTTCAAAAAATTGAGAACTTTAGAGCAATGCTTTCATAATTATATTGGTACACAGAATAACTTCCCTTACTTAGTTCGATTTTCAGTTGAACTTGAGGAAAGTGCAAAAGAGTTGACTTTTCAGTACATTAATAATGAACCTTTTATGCAATTTCTTGAGTATACTGAATTAACAATTACCAGAAATGAAATTGACAAATATGATAAAGATTCTGGATGCCCACCAGAATGTAAAATGATAATGAAAAATACAAACCTAAGCATTTCATCATTTTCAGTTTCATTCAATATCACTGGAGTGAAGCCTCCGTTCAACAAAATTAAGTTCCACTGGCCAATTTGTGGTAAGTTAAGTACATTTTTGAGAATTCATTAAGACTAACAAAGATATGTTACCTGGTTTGCAAATATTACGGTCACAACATATTCATAGTCGCTATGTGTAATAACTGTATACATATTAGTAATGTGGACCTTATTGACCTATTGTAAACTAATTTGGCCGCTTTTTTCCATGTTTATGTTCTTCATTTACTTCTTATTTTTTTCATTTTCCCTTTATTATTTTCATATTTTCCCCGTTTTATTCATTTTTCCTTTTCGTTATTAGTTTTCTTCATTTTTCCTTCATCTTTTCTTTATGTATTTTTTTACTTTCTTTCTTTTCTATTTCACTTTTGTTCGTTTCCTAATCCCATTCTTTGCCCTGTCCATCTATACAACTTTTTAGTGAGAATACTGATATTTCCAATATGTTGACTCATTTATAAATGAATCAAGTCAAGTTATACCTACAGTTACTACAGCTATGAAAATAGGGATGTTTCTGCCATGAGCTACTAATACTGTGAAATTTCCATATCTTTGAGTTAATAATAAAATCCAGTATTGTAATAGTATAGGTTTTTTATAGTAATATTGCTATATGTAGTAAAAAGTATAGTGGCACTATAATTGTCAATACCGCCCAGCTTTAGTAGTAACAAAAACCTGACTAACAATGTGGGGCTACTCTTGATTGCAACAAGCTTGTGTCCTATAATTAAAAAAAGTGTGTGCACCCATTTTACTTAAATTTGCTCAAGTACACTTCACTATTTTGAGCTGTATGATGTCAAGATTATGTTAAATGACTGTACACTATTTTTCTTTTATTTTCTTTAGTCTTACAGGAAGTACAAGCTTTCGTGAATTAGAGTGATTGTGTAATTTGTTACCATAATTTGAGACATAGTTATTGTTAAATCCGGAGGCATGTATTTTATATTTTTTAATTTAAATTTAGATACAGATGGACCTAGTTCCATGGAGATTGATGTATCGGTATCTAAACTATCTGATAAAGATATACATGAAGTTAGTGAAAAAGTGTATAAAGCCAGAGATAAGTGGTACGAAATTGGATTAGGTTTGCGCATACATGTAGACAAGCTTGAAGCAATTAAGAAAGATTATGCAGAAGTCGATACATGTTTCAGAGAGATGCTAACTTATTGGTTACGTCAACCTGATCTAAACAGAAGCTGGAGCACCTTGGCACAATCCTTGAAAGGACACCTGGTTGATCGTCCTGATATAGCCAGACAATTAACATCATAGTTTCATTTTTTACTTAAAATTTTTTTATTTTTTCAATTAAATTATAATCATTTTTAAACGTATTTTTTTAATATTATTAAATTATAGAAATAATAATGTGTTATAATTTAATGATCTTTTCTATATGTTATAAAAAGTGAAATTCAAATTCATTTTAACCCTTTCGTTCCGGTGTCACAGTAAATACTGTCGCCCGGAAATTCTGTCGCAGCGGCGGCAAAATTTACTAGTAAAAATTGTCGCTCCCGGTAAATTTTGTCGCTTGTAGAAAGCGGTGACATTTAGTTCCTAGTATTTTGTCCAGCATGGATCAGCAAGAATATGATCTCCTTTATGAGTATATAAGAAGGAAAGAATTTCCCACCACTATAAGTAAGAACAAGAGAGATTCCTTGTAGGAAGAGCAAACAATTTGAAGTTATGGAGGATGGACCGTTATATTACGTGGTGTTGTCAAGTGTGTCAGTAAACTTTTTTTTTAATGATTCTGTATTGATGTTATCATACTTTTTTGTATAAATGCATTGTAAAAAATGCATTAAATAGAGGATTTATAATTAAATCAAAGTTGGTACAATAATTGGGTGATATATAAAGTAACTAGCAAAATAATTGAATAAATTAACTAGACCATAAAAATTAACGAGTATGGCAACACAGCCCAAGAGGGCCAAAGCACTTGCCTACTGCATTGTGGCTACTGTAGAAATAATTATTCACTAGATTTCTTGGCTAGACAACTCCTCAAAGAGAGGGAGCTTGAACCATTCATTTATTGCAATGCCTAATGGTCTCGAGTTGTCTTTTTATATTATTATATTATTGCAGGACATGAATCTCATCATATATAATGGGCAGGGTTTCATATAGAGTGGGGGGGATGCCTTGTAATTTTCCCCCTCCAGAGAAACTTTCCTCCCCCAGAAAAAATTATTCCCTCCCCAATTGCTCAATTTCAACTGAGACTGTCTTGATAAATGTTAGGCATAGATAAGGCCTGATCAGATCCTAAATAGTAGCTAAAAATAATGAGAGATTTGCTAGAATAGCTATAGCCAACTTTGTCAAGAGCTCTTAGACATTGGCAGATAAGCTATATTCCATTGAAACCATTAGTTACCTGCTAGGTTTTCATGCCCAGTATTCATAGCTACCTTGCTACAGATTATAAGAGCGACAGAATTTCCTAGCGGCGGCAAAATTTCCTAGGAAAAAATGTCGCTGACTTTTCGAAGCGACACTATTTCCTAAGGAAATTTCGTCGCCGCGACAGAATTTCCGGGCGACAGTATTTACTGTGACACCGGATCCCGCTTTGAAGCGGGTGAAGACCGATTGACTTCTCCGAATTTTTAAAAATAGTTACTTTATAGCTAGAACCTTCAGATTGCATACACAGGTGCCCAATGCATTGGAGAAGCATCTAAAATAGCTTTCAGCCAGGACTGCTTCGACAGTAGCTCACAGCAGTTGCGTTTATTTCTTCCTCGGCAAAAAAAAAAAACATCGGTTCTCCGTCGAATTTTTAAAAAAGTTACCTTCATCACAGCAGCTTCATTTATGGATCCAGTCATCTCCAGAGCTTTGTAGAAGCAGCAAAAAATTGCTTGAGCTCAGTAGCCTTCCATAACACATTGAAACAACCGCTTCTTTGCCGACCAAGACTTTGCGGTTTGACTTACTGTCTTCTCCATTTTTTATAAAATCGCCAGTTCAACTGGGGACCTCCCTATTACGTACAGTCTTAGGTAATGCTTATTACATCATAGGATAAAAGTGAGCGTGTCGTGTGACCCCGGTAACTATGCAAAAAAAAATTTTTTTCAAAGTCATTTTTTGGAAGATGGCGTCTAGAAATTACAATGCGGTGCAAGTTTTAGACTTGCTTGATGCTGACTCTAGCGACTCAGGATAAAGCGGAGAGAAGGGAGACGACATCTAGGGCTATAGGAGGCCCTGTATCAGGGTTGGTGGACCAGACCCCGTCAACTCTGATACTGAAAATGGGAGTCAAGAAGATGATCGAGGTAAGCTTGTCTTTCTCTTGTCTTTCTCTTGAAAAATAGCAAGCTTCTGTTTTGGAAAGGACTTATTTATAGCTATATTGAGATAGAGTAAGCTGTTTAGCTATAATATATATATATTTCATTGAGTTTTGAGATTTGAAAGTGGCTTGTGGTTTTTTGAACAAATTCAAATTTTCAAAAAAATTAAAAAAAGTTTTTACCACATATACTACTAGGACCAGATGTGAATGCAGTCACCGACCCCGATTACGCAGATGACGCGACAGGAGCAGAGTCTTCCAGTCATGAAGGAGAGGATACCGGACCTGAGTCTTCCAATGATGAAACACGAATAGGCAGCAGGTTCCAGTGATGAAGAAGAGGAAGTGGCTCCTCCTGCTCCGAGTTCTGGACGTCCTCGCGGTCGGAGAAGGCGGGAATCGAAGACCAGTTAATTTATATTATACATTTATTTTTATGATCTGTATTCACCTGTATCTTCTTTTTTCTAGTGTGTGTGTGTGTGTATATGTGTGTGTGCATTTGTGGAATGAGAGAGAGCAACCGTGGACAAACAGTATGTGGCACTTCCGTATACAACCTGGGAGGGAACTCTGGATCTTTTTGGATCGTGACTACTATGCCCATGTAAGTTGAATTTCATGTGTGTGTGTGTGTGTGTGTGTGTGCACCAGTCAATTTATGTATAATAAATTATACATTTATTTTTATGATCTGTATTCACCTGTAGCTTCTTTTTTCTTGTGTGTGTGTGTGTATGTGTATGTGTGTGCGTGCATTTGTGGAAAGAGAGAGAGAGCAACCATGAACAAACAGTATGTGGCACTTCCGGATCCAACCTGAGAGAGAACGAACTCGGTCTTTTTCGGTCTGTGACATCATCCATGCCAAGTAAGTTGAATTTCATTTCAACTTACTGATATTTGGGTGTCCAGCTAGGGCTGGGGGGATTATGGTACAAGAATGTCAGTGAAAAGTAATGACGGGGGAGGGGGGGTTATGGTACAAGAATGTCAGTGAAAAGTAATGACGGGGGAGGGGGGGTTATGGTACAAGAATGTCAGTGAAAAGTAATGACGGGGGAGGAGGGGGGGGGCAATTCAGCGAGGCCAGCTGTTATGTTACAAATATCATTGTTGTCTTGTGTTTTTTTGGTATTGTATGGAGGTTCCGGATCCTATGGGAGGGATCGTTCAGTCTGTGACACCATCCATGCCTGGTAAGTTGAATTCCACGTGTGTGCTGGTACTGCTTTTCATTTTCAAATTACACTTTCTCAATACAACGATTGTTTCTCTCATGTACAGTGTGGAGTATACATACCAGGAGTTCATACAGTGGGAGGCTAGCCCTGGGTTCCCCCCTAGAATTTTGGGAGTTGAATAGAAATGAACATTTAGGAAGCATTTATTTTTAGTCTGATATTGTATCCCATTATGTTCCTATCATAACTGAGCCATTTAGTGCATAGGACCGAACACTGATCATTAGTGTGAAGTATAGACTCGTATGCAAAGATGTGCATCAAAGTAGTGTAGGTTCCAAAAAATGGGTGTGGCGAAGTACACTCGGAGCCCCACCCCAAACAAAAATCCTGTATGAAACCGCATACAATACATCATAAAGTTGCAATTATATAGGATCATGAATAATTTGTTTGTATTACAAATATCTTGTTGTTTGTGTTTTTGTGTATATGAAATTGTTTTGTAGTGGAGCTCGACGTCCGATGGCATACGTTCCTTGTGGACACTCATAGATGTCTCCTACATGATCACAATCAGCACCACACACAACAAACAACATATTTTATTGTTGAACTAATATAATATTGGTATATAATGCATCAAACAATATTATTTCTATTTTATTTTATTTTTTATTGATGGGAAAAGTGGATTTTTTGGGGGAAAAAATTTTTTTTTTTTGAAATATTAGTAGATGGCTTAAATATTATTCAATTTTCTCAATCAAAAAATGAGGGGAATCCCAAACTCTTGGTCTATTTAGTGATATATGGTTGCTATGGGGTTTTCCCAGCCAGCATCGAGTTAAAAAAATAAAACGGTAATGCACTATTCCGCGGTGGAAGATTAGATTTTTCCGCGCGCGTCCAAACAATTTGGGAACGAGAGGGTTAAAGTAAATAATGGTCACAACGACTACGCTTAGCAATCAATATTATCTAAGCAAGACTAATAGACTCTTTTGAAGTGTTTCGTTTGTGCACTAGCTCGCTCGCCCTTTCTGCTCAAGCACATCACCAGTTATATACCTATAATTGAGGTTTGTATTTATTGCAATTACTCCTGAAACATGAGAGTAGAGCTCAAGTGACGATGGGTTTGTTAATTGTAATACTAACTGATTAGCCTGTGGACATAGTAGTTACCATGACAAATTTTTGTTCTTTGTAGCCATTTTTTAAGATGGAAGTGATCCAAAAAATTCTGATGACACTAATGCAGTTACATAAAACAGCAGTTTGATTTTCAATAGCTGCGCTTTAATTATCAAAGTGACGAAATGCAAATAAGAAATAAAAGAGAACACCGTTCAATATTATATTAACTCAGAATTAGCTGGGTGTTAGAAAGGACTGGACATGGCTCATTAGAAACCCCACCAGTGTACTAGAGGTCAGAACAACAGCATCTTACAGTTTCAAGTATGCTATCGACTGACATAAATAAAATGGACTTCATTTTATTTAATTAGACTTGGTACACACACTATCATTTTTTTGGTTATTTTCCAATAATAAATGTTTGCTATAGCAAACATTAAATTTTATTGGAAAATGACCAAAAAAATAATCATATATGTACTGTATCAGATTTATAGTACTTGACAACAAATGTGGTTGCTCAGGCAACAGGTTATAAATGCATATACTTCTATTTTGATAAGGTTTGTATGAACACATCAAATAGCAGAGTGTGGTATTCCTCAAAACAGCTACCACTAGCTGTCATATGTAAAGATCATCACTTAATTTGACCAATAGTTTGAAGATGCTTTTCAGCCTCCTTTACGAGCAAACTATACAATTTCCCTCATACTGAACTAATGTGATACCTCTGCTTTATTGCAGCTTCAGCTATTTTCATTAAAGTGTTGTTTTTTTTTTGTTTTTTTTTGTTTGTTTTAAAAAAAAATACCAATCCTTATTCTTAAGTAATTCAACCGAGGAAGTGGGTGTGGCTATTTAAATGAGTGCTGCAATACCTTTCACTAAGTTGCAATGTGCTTTATTTGTAGGTGTCTACCTGGTGTCCTCACTAGGCACTCAGGTGTGGCCACACCTTTCCATATAATGTGTCAAACTTGGAGCAGTTGGAGAAAGTAGCATTATAGTGGACCAGATCGCTCGAGACGACATTGGACAAATGTAAGGCCTTTATAAATGATGATTGTGATGAGGATTATGGTAGTGATGATGATGATGATTATGATTATGGTATTGATGATGATGATGAGAAAGATAATGGTGACGATGGTAGAGATAATGAGGATGGTGATAGCAGTGATGATGAGGGTAATGATGATGATTATGGTAGTAATAATGATGGTGATGATGATGGTTGTGATAATGATGATGAGGAAGATGATGGTGATGATGATGATAGTGTTGATGATAGTGTTGATGGTGGTATGATTATGGTAGTGATCAGGGATTCATACAGGGTTTTTCGTTAGGGGTGGGGGAAATTTTGTATAATCACAAAAATATTTTAGCCACATGAAAATGGTGACACCACGACTATGACACAGATTATTAGATGAAAACTTAGACAAACTATTATGAATTGCTATTGAAGGACCAGAACTAGACAGTCATGATTTTGAAAAATTGTTTGCCCTTTTAAGAGAAACTAGCAGTAGAGTAATTAAGATATAGTTTTTCATATGTACTTATACTGATCATTATTATTTTTCATAAAAAAATTTCAGTCAAGTTAAAAAAAATATTAAGGGAGGGGGGACTAAATTTAGGAGGGAAAACTGACCTTAGGGGAGGGGATCCCAGGGTTCCCATAGTTTGTATGAAACCTTGATGATGATGATGATGATTATGGTAGTGATAATGATGGTGACAATGGTGATTATGGTAGTGGTGATGTTGATAGTGATGATGATGAGGATGATGGCGATGATGATGATTGAGGAGGATGATGATGGTGATGATGATGATAATTAAGATGATGGTAGTTATGATAATGATAGTACTGATAATGATGTTAGTGATTATGGTAGAGCCAATAATGGTAGTGATGGTGATGGTAAGTGACTATTATTAGAGGTGGAACGAATATCCAGTTATCGGGTTAATCCAAACAGGTAATTGAGTGTTTTTTCTCATGGCCCCCGACCCAGTAATATTGTAACACCTTCGTTGACCCTTGTATAGCTTTTCAGAAATAGTATAGCTATAAAAACCACATTGAGCCAAAAGTGAAAGAGTTTGTAGGCTATCGGTAAGGTTAAGCAACTCTGTAATAGCTGGTTATGAAAGGAATAGTCTGGCCAGGATATCGAATGGTAGTTTTTGATGTCCTTCGAGTTTTGATGATGATGATGATGAGGATCAGATTAGTGGTGGATAAGTAATGATGATGGTAATGTTGTATGATGATGACGTGATAATGAAATATGATGAAGTGATAGTGAAGATGATTGTAGTGATGGCCACGTCGTAATAAATTTGTAGACTGTAATATTAGTATTTGGTTGATTTGTGTTTTTTTTTTCTATATTTAATAATGCATGCGCATTACTCTCTGTGTGTTATAAGTTGTGCTGAGTTAGCAGCTGGTATTCGAGCCTACACATTTAAGTTGTGCAATTAATCTCTATATTTTTGTAGTAAAGTGTGATGACGACTGCTGGAGCTGTTGTAGTATGTGTAACATCAGAGACTGATGAGGCAGTGCACAAGTGATCTCATCATTGAAATATCATATTGAAATTGAGAGTAGCAAGGTAAATAATCGAACTATAACATATAACTCCTACAGTCACTCTGTACCCACTCCTGTAGTCTCCCTGTGCCCATTGCTACAGTCTCCCTGTACCAATTGCTATGGTCTCCCTGTACCCACTCCTTATAGTTTACCTGTACCCACTCCTATAGACTACCTGTACCCACTCCTATAGTCTCCCTGTACCAATTGCTATAGTCTCCCTGTACCCACTCCTTATAGTTTACCTGTACCCACTCCTATAGACTCCCTGTACCCACTCCTATAGTCTACCTGTACCCACTCCTATAGTCTCCCTGCACCCATTGCTATAGTCTCCCTGTACCCACTCCTATAGTCTCCCTGCACCCATTGCTATAGTCTCCCTGTACCAACTCCTATAGTCTCCCTGCATCCATTGCTATAGTCTCCCTGTACCCACTCCTATAGTCTCCCTGCACCCATTGCTATAGACACTCTGTACCCACTCCTATAGTTTGCCTGTACCCACTCCTATAGTCTACCTGTACCCACTCCTATAGTCTACCTGTACCCACTCTTATAGACTCCCTGTACCCATTCCTATAGTCTCCCTGTACCCACTCCTATCGTCTACCTGTACCAACTTCTATAGACTCCCTGTACCCACTCCTATAGTCTCCCTGTACCCACTCCTATCATCTACCTGTACCAACTTCTATAGACTCCCTGTACCCACTCCTATAGACTCCCTGTACCTGTACCCACTCCTATGGTCTACCTGTACCCACTCCTATAGACTCCCTGTACCCACTCCTATAGACTCCATGTACCCACTCCTATAGTCTCCCTGTACACACTCCTATAGTCTCCCTGTACCCTCTCCTATAGACTCCCTGTACCCACTCCTATAGACTCCCTGTACCCACTCCTATAGTCTCCCTGTACCCACTCCTATAGTCTACCTGTACCCACTCCTATAGTCTACCTGTACCCACTCCTATAGACTCCCTGTACCCACTCCTATAGTCTACCTGTACCCACTCCTATAGTCTACCTGTACCCACTCCTATAGTCTCCCTGTACCCACTCCTATAGACTCCCTGTACCCACTCCTATAGACTCCCGGTACCCACTCCTATAGACTCCCTGTACCCACTCCTATAGACTCCCTGTACCCACTCCTATAGTCTACCTGTACCCACTCCTATAGTCTACCTGTACCCACTCTTATAGTCTCCCTGTACCCACTCCTATAGTCTCCCTGTACCCACTCCTATAGTCTCCCTGTACCCACTCCTATAGTCTCCCTGTATCGACTCCTATATAGACTCCCTGTACCCACTCCTATAGACTCCCTGTACCCACTCCTATAGACTCCGTGTACCCACTCCTATAGACTCCCTGTACCCACTCCTATAGTCTCCTTGCACCTACTCCTATAGTCTCCCTGTACCCACTCCTATAGTCTCCCTGTACCAACTTCTATAGACTCCCTGCTAGGCATAGATAAATATTGCTTTTTTTTCTGCCTAAAATTCTTTCTCCAATGCTCCCAAACTTGCCCTATAATTCTTTCAAAATGTGCCTATATTTCTCATTTATTGCTTGGCCAAAATTCATGTGATACATTGTGAATTACAAAAAAGAAAGTTTTTAGCGACTGTTATATTGTAGCATAACTGAAGCTGAAACATAGTCTTCCAGTGCTCTTTCCTGAGCACTGGAAGACTGATCCAGCTGCTGCTTGTATAATTACATCATGCATTAATAGATTTTCACACATTCCACATAAAGTAATCTGCTAATTCTAAAAAAAAGTTGCCTATATTTCTAGCATATTTCTCATTGCTTCCATGTGCCTATATTTCCCAAAAAAATTCCAGCAATATTTATCTATGCCTACTCCCTGCACCAACTCCTATAGACTCCCTGTACCCACTCTTATAGTCTCACTGTACCCACTCCTATAGACTCCCTGTACCCACTCCTATAGTCTCCCTGTACCCACTCCTATAGACTCCCTGTACCGACTCCTGTAGTCTACCTGTACCCACTCCTATAGTCTCCCTGCACCCATTGCTATAGTCTCCCTGTACCCACTCCTATAGTCTCCCTGTACCCACTCCTATAGTCTCCCTGTACCGACTACTATAGTCTCCCTGCACCCATTGCTATAGTCTCCCTGTACCCACTCCTATAGACTCCCTGTACCCACTCCTATAGACTCCGTGTACCCACTCCTTAGACTTCCCTGTAACCCCCTCCTATAGTCTCCCTGTAAACCGGACTCCTATAGTCCTACTGTCCCCACTCCTATATGTCCTACCTGTACCCACTCTATAGACGCCTGTACCCCTCGTATAGTATACCCCTTGTACCCACTCCTATAGACTCCCTGTACCCATTCCTATAGTCTACCTGTACCCACTCTTATAGTCTCCCTGTACCCACTCCTATAGTCTCCCTGTACCTACTCCTATAGACTCCCTGTACCCATTCCTATCGGCTCCCTGTACCCACTCCTATCGGCTCCCTGTACCCACTCCTGTAGACTTTTTGTACCCACTCCTATCGTCTCCCTGTGTAGACTCCCTGTACCCACTCCTATAGTCTCCCTGTACCGACTTCTATAGACTCCCTGTACCCACTCCTATAGTCTCCCTGTACCCACTCCTATAGTCTCCCTGTACCCTGTACCCACTCCTATAGTCTACCTGTACCCACTCCTATAGTCTCCCTGTACCCACTCCTATACTCTCCCTGTACCTACTCCTATAGACTCCCTGTACCCACTCCTATAGTCTCCTTGCACCCACTCCTATAGTCTCCCTATACCCACTCCTATAGTCTCCCTGTAT
>WLWD01004446.1_pt1 | contig 17939 bp, 5 predicted proteins | sample 6712731 | NCBI WGS metagenome assembly WLWD01 (sample SAMN12718690, study PRJNA576275) | sponge metagenome | isolation source: marine sponge | host: Mycale hentscheli | place: New Zealand: South Island, Marlborough, Capsize Point | collected 2014-11-01
TCTGTAATTGTATCGTGTACAATTATATTTGCTATCCCTGTACCCAGAACTTCTTCATATTAGCCATTAAACTAGCTGGTATTTTCTGTTTGCTTTGCAAAAAATTTATTAAATAAATAAATTAATTAATAATTTGATATGCACATTTATAGAAAGTTCCTATGTTATTCTAGATCATTTCGATCTGAGTGGTGTGACAAATTTCCTTGGCTTCACTACAGTGTAGAGTTGGATGCAGCATTTTGCCACTTATGTATGCAAGCTTCCTTTGAAGGAAAATTTTTAACTAGTACAAAGCGTGATCCTTCTTTCATCACAAAAGGGTTTACTTATTGGAAAGAGGCAACAACAGCCTTCCGAAAACATCTGCAAAGTGAGTGTCATAAAGAAGCAACCGAAGCACTCATTTCTCTGCCTCAAAGCATTAAAGGAAGTATTGGAGAAATATTAAATGAAGAGATTAAGGAGGAAAAAGAAATGAACAGAAAATCATTTTTAGTTATTTTACAAAATATTTCTTTTCTAGCAAGGCAAGGCCTGCCATTAAGAGGTCATGGGGATATTGAAAGTAACTTTCATCAGCTTCTTCTTCTTCGAGGTATTGAATGTAATTATAATATCACTCCTTGGCTAAATAAAAAGACCAACAAGTACACTAGCCATGAAATACAGAATGAGTGCCTCAAGCTTTTGTCTGTCCAACTTTTGAGGGAGTTGATTAAAAAGATTCAAAAAAGTGCATGTTATTCTATAATGGCTGATGAGTGTACAGATGCATCAAATAAAGAGCAATTCACTATTTGTATGAGATGGGTTGATGAAGAATTGCAAGATCATGAAGATTTTATTGGACTTTACCAAGTTGATAGTATAAACTCAAGTGCTCTTACTGATGCTATTAAAGATGTTCTGATACGTATGGATCTCACTATGCTAAAGTGCCGTGGTCAATGTTATGATGGGGCAGCAAACATGAGTGGTAGCAGGAATGGTGTTGCTGCTCGACTGCTTGCAGAGGAGAACCGTGCTATTTATACACACTGTTATGGGCATGCCTTAAATCTTGCTGTTGGTACCACTCTGAAGCAATCCAAAGTTTGCTGTGATGCAATGGATGTTGCCTTTGAAGTAGCTAAGTTAATCAAGTTTTCACCAAAGCGTGATAGTATATTTCAAAAAATAAAAAAGCAGATGAAGCTGATGAAGAAGATCGGATTAGCCGGATAGGAATTCGTTCTTTTTGTCCAACCAGGTGGACGGTTCGTGGTGTGTCTGTGGCTAGCATTCTGGAAAATTACAACATTTTACAGCGTCTTTGGGATGAATGTCTTGAAGGAACCCTGGTTCCCGATGTCAAAGGAAGAATTATTGGTGTTAAGGCCCAAATGGCACAATTTAAGATGCTGTTTGGACTACAGCTCAGTAAGCGAATTTTAGTGATCACCGATAACCTAAGCAAAACATTGCAACATGAATTAATGTCAGCTGCTGAAGCACAAGTTATAGTTTCCAAAACTATTGAAACATTAAAAAACATACGAGGTGATGACATGTTTCAGTTGTTTTGGAAACATACAGAATTACTGCGTGAGCACACTGGCATAGATGAACCAATATTGCCACGAAAAAGAAGAGCTCCATCGCGGTATGAAATTGGAGATGGAGAAGGGTTTCATTTAAGCTTAGTTGAAGATCACTATCGCTTATTGTATTTTGAAGCTATAGATCTGGCTATAATGAGTATTCAAGACAGATTTAATCAGTCAGGCTTTTTAATGTATCAGAATCTTGAAGAACTACTGATCAAAGCAGCAAATAGCAAAGATTATTCCTCAGAAATGGAGAAAGTTGTTTCATTTTATGGAGATGACTTTGAATCTAAAGAACAACTTTCTACTCAGCTGGAAATATTTAGCTCCAGTTTTAACAAGGACAGCAGCAATCACGTCACGTTGAGAGAAGCTATTAAATGTGTTCAAGATTTTTCACCCGGTCAACGTACATATTATTCACAGATATGCAAAGTTGTGCAACTTATATTGGTCATGCCTGCTACAAATGCTGCAAGTGAAAGATCATTTTCTACTATGAAGAGAGTGAAAAGTTATTTGCGTAGTACTATGGGTCAGGAACGCTTAAACAACTTAATGATTATGAATATTTACAAAACTGAGGCAGAAAAATTGGATTTGAAACTGGTAGCTGATGAATTTGTGTGTGGAAGTGAACATCGAATGCGAATATTTGGAAAATTTACATAATCATACTGACATTCTTTATAACTAGCTACATAGTGAAACATTCAATTTATCATCCATTAAAAATATTATTATTTATGATAATTGTCTTAAAAGTAATAGTTTACCCAGGTTTAAAGTGTACAATTTTGCCTGACCAAAGCATTTTAGCTTCCTCCACCACTGTAATTAATGGATTATTGATGATGACTGGTTGCTAAAAAGTACAAATATACATTTGTATTATTATTATTTTAATTAATGGAATATTGATGATGACTGGTTGCTATAAAGTACAAATGTAATTTGTGTTACTATATATATATTTTTTAATTTCTTAAATTAAGTTAAGGCAAAACTGCTCACTTTTACGTAAAAATTATGTGCCGTCAGAACACCTTTTCGGTGTCGACCGGAAACACCTCCCCCTCTGAAGAGGAGCCATAATTCGTGGCTTTAACATCACAATTACCAAGTTCTTACCCTTCATAAAAACTGGATTGACACTTTCTCATCTAAAGGGGTCTGGAATAAAGCAAAGGAAAATGGTGAAAAAAATCTTAGGGAGGTATTTCCGGTCCACTCTGAAAAGGTCTGTTGAGTACAAGACTGCAGCAAGCGGTACTACACAACAGTATAAAGGAAGAATGTGAGAGTCTTGGAAGTCGAGGGTTGTCGTAGCTCAGTAGTTAGAGCACTTCATCATGCCAGACATCTGATCTTGGAAATGTAATTGTTAGGCACTTCCAAAGTGTCATGCTTGGTAGCTGCTGTTTATATCTATAGTTAGTCCAAGTTGAGTTGGCCGCAAGAAAAACTTGAATAACTTTAGAACAGAAGCAGCTACGCATCCGGGGTTTGTACCATTGGAAAGCTCGTGCCGAAGCGGTTAAAAATATTTCCTCAGTATACTTCAAAACCGGAGAGAAAATGCTATTCTAAAACTCATTATGAAAGTCTATGGGAATAGAAAAAACCACAGGTTTCCCGCTCAAAACGCGCCCACTTTTAGTCTCGCGGTACGGTTAAATTGATCACGCGGACTGTCTTTATTAAGAATTTTGTAAACAATGAGCGGCTTCTTCTCAGATTGCTGCATTTCTAGCTTTATATTGCGATTAGCTTAGGTTGCGAGTGTGGAAACAGGATAGATGGAGTGTTCTGTTGTCGCAGAGGGTACAGGACCACCTGATAGTGAAGAAAATGAATTGGCATGAACACGGCTTTGACAAGCACACAATTTAAAGGCAAACAGCTGAAGTGGGCTGTATTACAAGTTGCTAGCTAAATGATAACTATATCACTGAAATTATATTGGCTATACGGCATTTGGTATTGAACAGGTAGACAAATAATCTTACCAACATCCTACAGCGCCCGAAACACTCCATAAACTTCACTAAATTTCTTTCTTTCAATAGTTACAGTATTAATGCTCACCTGTGCTACCGCCCCCTTTTCACGTGGAACGTTGAAGTTTGCACGCTTAATTGACTTGGATTCGCATGACTAAATCGCTTCCGGTAAAGTACTAAATGCATTCCTGAATTATCGCGCTAACGGTCGGGCCAACTCAACTTGGACATACTATAGTTGGGTGTGCATTTTATCAAGTCATTGTAAATTATGTCAGAAATACCGTAAAGACTTGAATGTATCAAATGGCTTTTACATAGTAGCCATACTTTAATTTTCATATTTTGTTACACATCACGTCACTATTGTGAGTATACATGGGTATGTACTCCATACACTTTTCCTACAACGCATTCTAAACTTGTTAATATTCATTTTTGTACCCTCCAGATTTCTGATGATGTTATTCCAGAATCTTGCTTACCTCAACAGGAGAAGGAGGAGGTGAGTTTTACTGTTTCATAATTTCTTAGTTGAAACAACGTCATTATAATAGTGTGTGAGAGAGAAGTATTGCATTCTCTGATTTAAATTTTCAGTAGAGTCATTTTATCCCTTGAGAGCCTTCCAGAATAATTAATAAATTTTTTGTACAACTTCTACAATGTACAATTAATACAAGGTTATTGTGCTGTTACAATCAAACCAAATCGTGACCCGCATTTTATTATTACTGAAAAGGCAGCCATTTTCTCTGGGTAGTCTTATGTACTGAAAAATTAAAAAAAAAAAATATGATAAACAATTTATACCAAAAATGGTCAACTCCTCAAATGGTGCAATTGAAGTTTTGTTTTTTTCCTTATTATGTTTATCTTTTTTTTTTTTACTCTGTTCTGATATTCATCTTTTTGAATCCAGAGTCCTGATGATGTAGTTTCGAAGCCTTGTTCCTCATCACAAGATAAGGATGATGTGAGTTTTGTTTTAGCATTTCTTGAAACTATGACAGAATTGAAGTGAGGGAGACAAAAGGAGAGGCATTGTGAAGCATTATTCTGATTTGAATTTCAGCTCTTTCCAGCTGGTAACCACTTTTATGTGTAAAGACCTAACAGATTCTTTAGTTTAAAATAATGCTCGCCATTTAAACCTTTCAAACAGATCAAGCAAGGACATGGTTATCTGAGCCATCTGGATTTAAACTACACACACTTATTCAAGTTATTTTTATTTATTGTGCACTAACATACTCTGTTCTAATAGAAGCTCACAGGTTTTAAGGTCAATGATGTATCAAATGGTTTTTCCAAAGTTGCCGCATTTAAATGACACAGTTTGTCTTTAGTAATGTTTTCACAATATCAGGCATAAGTATTCCATTCATTTTTCAGCAATACTTTATGAGCTTTTATAATGATCATTTCTGTTAATCCAGAATTCTGATGATGTAATTGCAAAGTTTTGTTCCACCTCACAAGAGAAGGAGGAGGTAAGTTTCCTATTACTATTTTTTGGGTTGATAATATGCCATAATTGAAGTGAGAGGAGGAAGGAAAGTGTTTTATAGTATTTTTCTGATTTGAATTTTAACTCTTTCCTGCCGGTAACCACTTTAATGTGTAATGAAGAACATTTTTTAAAACATTTTTTAAATTAATGCAATATTGATGATGACTGAATTTTCAATGGAGTCATTTTATCTCTTGAGAGCCTTCCAAAATAATTTAATAAAATTTTTGTACGAATTCTACAATGTACAATTAATACAAGGTTATTGTGCTATCCAAATCGTGACCTGCATTTTATTATTACTGAGAATGCAGCCATTTTCTCTGGGTAGTATTATGTACTGAAAAATTAAAAAATATGATAAACAAATTATACCAAAAATGGTCAATTCCTCAAATTGTGCAATTGAAGTTTTGTTTTTTTCTTATTATATTTATCAATTTTTAAACTCTGTTCTGATATTCATCTTTTTGAATCCAGAGTCCTGATGATGTAGTTCCGAAACCTTGCTGCTCATCACAAGAGAAGGATGATGTGAGTTTTGTTTTAGCATATCTTAGTTGAAACTATGACCGAATTGAAGTGAGGGAGACAGAAGGAGAGGCATTGTGAAGCATTATTCTGATTTGAATTTCAGCTCTTTCCAGCTGGTAACCACTTTTATGTGTAAAGACCTAACAGATTCTTTAGTTTAAAATAATGCTCGCCATTTAAACCTTTCAAACAGATCAAGCAAGGACATGGTTATCTGAGCCATCTGGATTTAAACTACACACACCTATTCAAGTTATTTTTATTTATACCATGGTTGCTTGGGTAACACCCATGGATTAAAAGTGATATTTTCCCGGTGATTTTTCCTGGGGCTATGATATTTTCCCGGTGCAGTGTTTCCGGCCCAAAATTAAAATTCAATTAAAATTCAATTGAAGCACGCCAGAAAGTTTACTTTAGCAAGTTTACTTTAGCAAGTTTACTTTAGCAAGTTTACTTTAGCATTGTAGCTGCCAGCTGTTATCTCCAGATCTAACTCTACCTGGGCTGCTCAGCAGTAAGCAGTAAAGCAGCTAGCTGTGGTAAATTCCTGAGGTATGAGAGCGGCAGGAGAGTTATATGTGGTAGGGCTGGTCCCATATAGGTGGATATGAGAGAGTAGTAGTAGCAGCAATTATGGTATAAAACAGTTGTGCCATGGCAACATCGGGGTTATGGAATATCACCGCCCTTATCCCTCGGGCTTCGCCCTCAGGATCGGGACGGTTATATTCCATAACCCCTCGTTGGCCATGGCATAACTATTACTTATTGTGCACTAACATACTCTGTTCTAATAGAAGCTCACAGGTTTTAAGGTTAATGATGTATCAAATGGTTTTTCCAAAGTTGCCGCATTTAAATGACACCGTTTGTCTTTAGTAATGTTTTCACATTATCAGGCATAAGTATTCCATTCACTTTTCAGCAATACTTTATGAGCTTTTATTATGATTATTTCTGATAATCCAGAATTCTGATGATGTAATTGCAAAGTCTTGTTCCACCTCACAAGAGAAGGAGGAGGTAAGTTTCCTATTACACATTATTTTTTGGGTTGATAGTATGCCATAATTGAAGTGAGAGGAGGAAGGAAAGTGTTTTATAGCATTTTTCTGATTTGAATTTTAACTCTTTCCTGCCTGTAACCACTTTAATGTATAATAAAGAACATTTTTTAAAACATATTTCTTTAATTGATGGAATATTGATGATGACTGGTTGCTAAAAAGTACAAATATAATTTGTATTATTATATTTCTTTAAAAATTTTCGCAAGAGATGAATCTTAAATTAAGTTAAGGCAAAACTGCTAACTTTTACGTAAAAATTATGTGCCGTCAGAACACCTTTTCAGTGTGTCGACCAGAAACACCTCCCCCATGGAGAGGAGCCATAATTTGTGGCTTTAACACCATTACCAAGTTCTTACCCTTCATAAAAACTAGATTGACAATTTCTCACCTAAAGGAGTCAAGAAAAAGCAAAGGAAAATGTTTAAAAAAATCTTAGGGAGGTATTTCCGGTCGACACCGAAAAGGTCTGTTGAGTACGAGACTGCAGCAAGCGGTACTACTCAACAGTATAAAGGAAGAATGTGAGAGTCTTGGAAGTCGAGTGTTGTCGTAGCTCAGTAGTTAGAGCACTTCATCATGCTAGACATCTTATCTTGTACATGTGATGGTTAGGCACTTCCAAAGTGTCATGCTTGGTAGCTGCTGTATATATCTTAAGAGATAAAATGACTCCATTGAAAATTCAAATCAGAGAAATGCAATACTTCTCTCTCACACACTATTATAATAACGTTGTTTCAACTAAGAAATTATAAAACAGTAAAACTCACCTCCTCCTCCTTATGTTGTGGTGAGCAAGATTCTGGAATAACATCGTCAGAAATCTGGAGGGTAAAAAAATGAATATTAACAAGTTTAGAATGCGTTGTTGGAAAAGTGTATGGAGTACATATCCATGTATACTCACAATAGTGACGTGATGTGTAACAAAACATAAAATTAAAATATGGCTACTATGTAAAAGCCATTTGATACATTCAAGTCTTTACGGTATTTCTGACATAATTTACAATGACTTGTTAAATGCACACCCAACTATCAATTCCTCAAATGGTGCAATTAAAGTTTTGTTTTTTCTTTATTATATTTATCAATTTTTTAACTTTGTTCTGATATTCATTTTATTTCCAGAGTTCTGATTATGTAGTATCGAAGCCTTGTTCTTCATCACAAGAGAAGCATGATGTGAGTTTTGTTTTAGCATTTCTTAGTTGAAACTATGACAGAATTGAAGTGAGGGAGGCAGAAGGAGAGGCATTGTGAAGCATTATTCTGATTTGAATTTTAACTCTTTCCAGCTGATAACCACTTTTATGTGTAAAGACCTAACAGATTCTTTAGTTTAAAGTAATGCTCACCATTTAAACCTTTCAAACAGATCAAGCAAGTACATGGTTATCTGAGCCATCTAGATTTAAACTACACACACACATAATTGAAGTCAGAGGAAGAAGGAAAGTGTTTATCTTATTGTATGCAATATAATACAGTAGCCAGTTAGTTGTCATAACTCTGTAGCAGAGCAATTGTGTGTTAGGCAAGTGGTCCTGGGCTCGCGAAATATTTTAAAGTGTAGCCTGTGAAAGATAGAGACTACATGAGAAATTAAGCACTTTCTCACCTAAAGGGGTCTGGAAAAAAGCAAAGGAAAAATGTGAAAAATCTTAGTTGTTGCCGAGAATTCGAACCCAGGGCCACTGGCTTTAGCCACCAGTGCTCTAATCACTGAGCTACGACAACCCTCGACTTCCAAGACTCTCACACTCTTCCTTTATACTGTAGAGTAGTTCCGCTTGCTGCATTTTTGTACTCAACAGACCACCAATTATGTGCCGTCAGAACACCTTTTCGGTGTTGACCGGAAACACCTCCCTTTCTGGAGAGGAGCCATAATTCGTGGATTAAACAGGCTTTAATATCACAATTACCAAGTTCTTAGCCTTCATAAAAACTAGATTGACACTTTCTCACCTAAAGGGCTCTAGAAAGAAGCAAAGGAAAAATGTGAAAAAATCTTAGGGAGGTATTTCCGGTCGACACCGAAAAAGTCTGCTGAGTACGAGACTGCAGCAAGCGGTACTACTCAACAGTATAAAGGAAGAATGTGACAGTCTTGGATGTTGAGGGTTGTTGTAGCTCAGTGGTTAGAGCACTGGTGGCTAAAGCCAGTGGCCCTGGGTTCGAATTCCCGGCGACAACTAAGATTTTTTCACATTTTTCCTTTGCTTTTATCCAGTCCCCTTTAGGTGAGAAAGTGTCAATCTAGTTTTTATGAAGGGGGGTCAGAACTTGGTAAATAAGTTTTCATTGAATATAATAAACCTATATTTCACCATTATATTCATTTCTTGCTGTAAGGATATTTATATTTGTTTTTTTTAATTTTAACTAAAATATTTGTTTGTTTGTATTCAAGGAAAAGATAAATATTGTGGGTTATAAAGGAACTTTATTTAAACCATCCAGAAGATTGATAATGAAGGGACCTCTGGCTATTTGTAAATTGAAATCTTTTAAAGAACGCTTCTTCTTCCTGGTAAGAAACAAACTTCATCATAGCATCTTTGTGATTAGGCCAGTGGATTGATAGCCAGTATAGAAAATTCTGATCAATTCTGTGTTAATAACAACTGTTCTACTTCTTTGATGCACACTCTTGTATATTATTATGTTTGTGTATGGTTTTTCTAGTTTTCTGATCTATTGGTAATTACCAATAGGAAAGGAAAAAAGTACAATTTCCTTTTTGAAATGCCCGTCCATGGCATGCAGGTAAGTTACAATATTCAATGTGAATATTAGCACAACGTAGGAGTTAAACCAAGTCACATAATTTCAATGATCCCTTGCAAGATTAAAAATTTGCTGCAAGTAGTATTCCTTAAGATCATAATGGGAAAAATTGGGACTAAGAATTAGTTAGGATTATTGTAGCTCAACAACCAGAGCACAAGTGAGTAAATGTCCAGAATTTCATTAGCCAACAAGTAATTTCTTTATACATATTTTATTCTGTTGTGTGCGATAACTAATAAAATGGATTGATAACAATTACATTTTAAAGTAGCAGCCTTATCCACTAGCTAATGGTGTGAATAATAAACTTGAAGTATTTGCAGTCATGAATGAATACACAAGTGGCATTGAGTAGGCAATGGTGGTATAGATTACAGGCACCAGCTGTCATTCCAGTATCTTTATAGCTACAGCACAGGAGCAGTAACTTATGTACATTACCATATTGCCATAACTTGTTAAAATGAAGTTTGTTTTGTGTGTATGTTATGTGTGTGTTGCATATGTGCAGGTACAGAGTCTCCAAATCGCAAGATTTAATTATTCTTTTGACGTGTTTTCAAAAACAGGAGCAGTCACTCTTGTGGCCAGGTGTGTTCGATGGGGATTACACGTAGTCACTAAAAATAAACTCGTCCATAGATTAGAGTGCTATTCAGAATTAAAAGCTGATTGAATTATGTAGAGTACAATATTTTGTTACATATATTATAGTTATATTTCTATGTTAAAATGCAGCTCTGAGGATGAAAAGATTGCCTGGATATATGTAAGATTAATAGCTAATTTAAATTTGAAAATCTAACAATTACTTAAGTTACTGCCAGTTGACCTTCAATGTGTTAGCTATTCATTTAGAATAATACTGAACAATGCTTCAATCATTGCATTCATGAATAAGTGTTATTGTTAGTAGACCCATTATTATCATTCTTATATTACTACTACTGTTATTATCAGTATTATTCCAATTATTTAAAAGGGTCTACAAGATGCCATGTATGAGGAAGTTATGAGAGTCTGTTCGCGAAAAAAAGATTCTAGTGTAAGTGCAACCTTCAGTAGTACAACTTTGACCTGCTTTATGAACTAGTACACATGTATTCATAATTTCTATTTAAACTAATCAGAAGAATAAATACTATATTATTTCAAATCAATTAACTGTATATTTAATTGGTTTTTGTTTGAGGGGAAATAGTGCATGCCGCTCTATCAGCTATTTAGTTATGGTATTTATGCACTGTTCACGGAAGGGTCATTGAATATAGTATGCTTTTGATATACATTTAGTTATCAAGTTTATATTCATGAGCATGTATACTATAATATAAAGGGAGTTAAGTAGCTGGAACCAGTCATTGAACACCCTCACTCCAGCTACCCCCCCTCCCCCCTCAACTCCAGGCCAATGGATTGTTTAAATGATTTATTGCAAGCATTGCACAGTTTATGTGTGACTAGATTGAGGTAGTGTGGAACTTGTTGTTTATAGACATTGCTTATGATTTTAACAGGAACAGATTACAGTCAGATCCAGTCAATTAACTGTATATTTAATTGGTTTTTGTTTTTAATTGACTTCTGCAATTGCTGAAAGTAATATTTTAAGCATGTGATTGTGTTGCTGTAGGTATCAGTTTATGATGGCATTATTGTTTCTGGATATGTTTATTCCTCATCTTCCCAGAAGAAGAGATGGTACAAACTAATGAGCAATAATGTACTATACAAGTACAAGAAAAGAAATGTGAGTAAAAAATTATATGGAGACTTGTCAGAGCAAAAGGTTTGATGAATATTTTACTTTATGTAGTTATTGAGAAAAAGGGTACACATTTTAACCAATGATCAATACAAATCAAAATCAATTTATAGCCCGTTACCAGAGCGAACGCGCTTGTCGTTAAGATCTAAATCGGATACAGTCTGGTATGCTCGTAAGAAAATGTATTAGCGGAAAAAAGTCTAATATAGTTCATAGCAACCATAATTATGATGGAAGGCAGATCAAAGCAAAATGGAATAATGAAGAGTTTGGGTACTTTAATACAATTACTAAGATAGCTAACGCTATACTTTGCTCGTTGTTTATGTTTGGAGTCTTGATATAGTAAGTAAGAACTTGGATGTAAAATTTGATTAGTAATAATGTAAAATGATCAGTAGCTAGAGTTCAAAAGTTTAATGTTGATGAAATAATGAACTCTCTATTTCTTTTTGTTGTGTCACTGTTGTTAAAATTGAAAGTGCAGTTGTGGTAGGTTTGACATGGTGCCATATGTTGAATATGTATAGGAATGGAGTGCTGCTGTGATCTCCTTTGTTTTGAGTGTAAAGCTTGTTGAAATGTGTTGTTGTTTTTTCTCAGCCGATAAAATATCAAAATATATTGCTTGGTGCTGTTCTGTGGTAGTATGTTCGCAGTGCTTCTAAAGAGTGGTGTCCTGTCCGCTCTTTAATAATTTTTTCTGGTACGCCAGCTTGAAACAATTCCGAAGCTCCTGTGGCACGCAGTGAGTGGTTGGTTTTTCTACCATCTATCTGGGCTTCGCTGCGCATGTTTTTAACATGGTAGCTAGCATATTTTTTTCCACTGGTACAGGTGAGAACCAAGGCTTACCAGGGTTACTAGGGACGTTAGGCAATGGTCGGGCACAGAAATAATCTTTCTTCTAAGCGTCTGGAGAAAGCTTACTGAAATATAAGTCCAAAATATGAATGTGGCACTTGTCACCTGCTTTTGAATTTGAATAAATTGAAACATGTTTGGCTTCTTGCTTGAAGTGGGCTAGACCTACAGGATTGTTTTTTGATGAATTTTCCAGATTATAGGTAGTGCAAAGAAGGGGAGGTACATTTAACTAGCTGAGTTAGCTTCAGGTTACAGTGTTCTTGGCCTCCTCTTAAGCAGAAGTTTTTTCCATTAAGATAAAAAGCGGTTTGAAGAAGTGCTTTGGGATTTTCTGTCCCGATGACTTTTGTCTCCCACAATTTGATTTTGTCCTCTTTGGAAATGATTTCAGCATTTTTCGTGTCTTTTGCAACACCATCCTTTTGCAATTCTTTGAACAAATTGTCCAACACAGCATGAAGGGACTGGAACTTAATATTGTTCTTGTCCAGAAAGTTCGGAGCGTGGGTAATGACCTGGCGAGCGTGGTGCAGTATACCAGATAGTAGCAGATAAATGGTTTTTGGTGGAAACAATTCACTGTAGCTTTTCCTAGTTTCTAATGCATACCACATCAGCCAGAAATTTACTTCCTCCTCATTTCCATTAATGAACAAGTATTCAGGAACTTTTTCGTCTACAGAACGGCTGTTTCTGGCAAGTCTCCAACAATCAAAATTGTTCATAGCCCATTGAGTGGAATAGGTTGTAGTTTTAGGAACCTTTTTAATGGACATTTTATTGATATCTTCGGTGGTCTTAAAATTAAACCGCTGCTTTTTACAGTGACTGTCGACAATGGTGGTGCCATCAGCAGACCCTCTTTACGAGCTCGTTTCCATTCCTGTGAAGAGTTACTAAGAACGCAAACGTTACCAGTTAACTATGTCCGCGGGCTATAAAATAGTTATAAACCAAAATCATTAGGCTTGTATTGCGATTTATAAATCCTCGCCACTCGGATTGCGCCCTCGTGTCTCAGAGTTTATAAAGCGCATAACGTCAAGCTTATATACAAAATTATGTATAATGCTAGATATAATGCTAGATATAATGCTAGGTTCTTAAGACTTTAAAGTTCGTATAATATCTAGCCAAACAGAACATTAATGAAATTTACACCTTGACATTTATAACGTCTGTTTAGTTACTATGTGCCAATTCATATTCTCAATACAAACATAAGTTTTTATGTCTATTTAAATAACAAATACAATTTGACACTGACTATTTTTATAAATTGCTGTTTTAGGACACCAGGGCTGTAACTTCTATGTCCATGTATGGTTGCACACTTAAAGCAGACTCGTCTTCTTATTCTATCTGCCTGGAACATCCTTCAGGAACACAAGAACTTCATCATGCCTTCCAGGTGCAAGAATCTGCTGAATATATAAAGTAAGTTTCTATCCTTGGTGTTCAGAATTTTAGTCGTTAGTATTTACTGTTATCATAGCTACTAGTTATATTTTATTATTACTCTCATTTTATAGTTGGGTGATTAACTTGGAAAAGGCTGTAACCAAGCAGCCCAGCCACAGAAAATGTGAACAGCTCTTTTTCAAATATTACTAACTGAGGATATGTCAATCGTAATCACTATGTACTACTAGTGGAGCTGGACTCAAATTCAAGGAGCTGGACTCTCTCTCTCTCTGTCTATCACTATACACTACTAAAGGAGCTGGACTCTCTCTCTCTATCATGCACTACTCAAGGAGCTGGTCTCTCTCTCTATCATGCACTATTAAAGGAGCTGGACTCTCCAACTATTCACTATTAGCATACCTGTCATTTTGTTAAGATTGTAGAGACTTGTTGTTTGTTTGCTTCGTATTGCATATATTTACCAACACATACCTTGTAAATGCTGGCTATAATGTTTGCTTCTTAATTGAATAAGAAATGATTTAAACACTATTTAAATATGAATATCACAGAATATATCAGCAAGTGTGAGGGTTACATCATATGACACAATCTTCGCCACAAAAATATTTCAGTCAATAAATGGGAAGCAAAAACACATCTTGAAAAACACAGCTAAACATGTGCTGTTTGATATAAAGTGTCCCAAAGTGAAAAATGTTTTAAGCTTTTCCTGTCATTAGTTGTCATGTTGAGGGTAACTGAGGCACTTTGGGCTGGTCCTATGGAGGCAAAAATATACAAATTGCTCCACTAAGTATCAAGTCTTGACATACAGTGTGGAAGACAGATACTTTTTGTTTTTGTTCTTTTATTTTCAAAGAGTTCAAAGAAGGATCCTTTATCTCAAATCTCAGTGGAGAGAATTGTGAGAGCAAGTAAGCAATACAAAGTTGGTCTTCACACTGAGCTGGAGCCGTGAGAAAGCTAAATACATAATGTACTGTTTGTTGACATTGTGTCAAAGTGTATTTTCAAAAAGAGAGCAAAAAGCACTGAGTAAATCTATAAATTTTCTTTTCAGCAACACTGCCTCTTTTATGGAAGAGACTGCATCATTGAAAAAGATTCTCCTAGGCACTGAAACAGATGACATCCAACAAGTACTTGCAGGGAGGAAGAAATATTCAGAAAGAGGGGGGGAAGGGGGGAAGGGTTAGCTTTAGAATAGCTGTTTGAAGCTTGTGTAGCCAGAAAGGATCTTCAATTTGAGAAAATACAAGTAACACAGGGAGGGTTGCTCTTCAACTTACATGCAGGTATTGTTCTCTGTCATCAGATACATAAAAATTGCATTATTTACTTTAGAGGCATCACACGTCTACAAAAAATGTACTTGTTTATTATCTAAATGGTTGTTACTGACTAGTTTCACATTTAAGATCAAAAATAATATCTGGGTTAAATGAGATACTGTAAGTAAGCCAGATTTAGACTAATACAATCAGAGAATAATATGCTCCTATACTTTCTTTGTCAATAACTGCAAGCGATTTCTATCGGTCTATCTCTGGTGATGGGTAATAACCACTTACAGTAGGAGCAATCTCATCATTTGGAAAAGTACTTATTATGTGATGTACTTTGGTACTGCAGTCAGTCAGGTAAAAGACACCATGAAAAATGTTCATTTTATTAACCCTCAGCGCGCATGCGCGTGAGGGTTACAGTACTCACTTTGTCTGTCATTCATTCATTCATTCAGTCAGTCAGTCAGTCACTCTGTCAGCAGCGGATCTCGATGATGGACGGCTTTCAGGCTAAAAAAATTATATCAAGTTAGGGTATTCTATTATTTAAGTGCCTTTAATGTGCCAAATTTTTTGTTTTGAATTTAAATATCTAGAAAACACGAGTCAAATTTAGGCCGTTACAAGCTTTACCTTGCGCGGGTCACGCCCCCTTTATACTCAAGCCACGTCACGTGAGCTGCCGACCTTTTTTTTTCATTCTGTCACTCTGTCTGTCAACAGGGCACTTCTGGAAGGTAGGAACCAGCCAGGCTCTGAAAGCGGCATCAAACAGCAGAAGTAAGTTATTTTAATATGCCAGAATTTTGATTTTGGACTGAAAAAAGCGAGTCTTTCCAGAGCCGTGCCATCGTAGGCTTACAGCGGGAACCGCTCCTTAAAACACTTGCTTGTCACGTGAGCCAGCTTGCAGGTTGCAAATCACTTTTAAATAGCTAACAATTACATGTACGTGCGTTCAGAGTGAGGTGTTGCGTTGAGTAGTCGTTGAGTGAGCAAGTAAGTACCCTTATAGTTTCTGGTTCGAATCCTCGTCGACAATATTTTTTTTTTTCATCTTTTTTTTTTATTTTTTCCTTTTTCCTTTTGTCTTCTTGCCTTATTTTTCTTTATTTTCCTCTTTCTTCCTACTGTTATTATTTCTTTCCTACATTTTCCTTTTCTTTTTTTCTAACTAGCGCTGAGGGTTTGCACTTCAGTGCTCTAGTTTTATTAGTAATTCTTTCTACTAACTGTTGACCTAGCACAAGCTGAATTAACAGTTCAAGATGGTGCCAACTCGAATATTTCCTTTATTTTTTTCAGCCGGTATGCTTTTCTCCTTTTAATTATAATTAGCAAGCTTTTTTTGCTAAAAAGAAGATTGGAGTGATGATAACCAACAAACTGCATAGAAACTTTTTAAAACTTTGTAGAATTAATATGAAATGCAACCAGTCTGTGAAGCCAGCACTTTGGTCACCCACCAATTTGAGCTTTTAGCTTAGTCTAATAAAAATAACTACATATATGTAGCTATATCAGTACTACTAGTGGTGTGCTTGAGCACAAATGGCGAGCGAGCCTTAAACTACACTATTGTTATTCAAACTACTAAAATAAAGTCGAGTTATACGGTAAAGGGGATTCAATGCCATAGTAACCACTCCCCTCAACTGTTTGAATTGAAAAAGAAGCAACAAAATCAAGTCACGTTATTTAAAATTTTCTCTGTGATATTCTTAATAGTAGTTGTAACGCACAATACTTACACCCAACTGAGCATACCTACGCAAGACTTACCTTCGTGGTTCGTCTAGTGGACAATGAATTGTCAAGTAAATGCTGTTGAGTAGAGCTTATAACTGTGACAAATAGCGCATTAACTACCACCGCCACTAACTCGAATAGAAATGGAGCTCCCATTAGATTTTGAGTTTTAACTGCACCCGCAAAACAAATCAAAGCCGTAAACAATTCAATTTCTAAGGTGATACGGGTAATGGTCGCAAAAACCAGAGGATTCTGTTTAGTGAAGTTTGGGACGGGGTCGAACGCCGAGCGAGCACAAAAATACGGAGGGTCAAAGTACAAAATGACATACATACGTCCAAACATATATATAAATAAATAAACTAGTGGTGTGCTTGAGCACAATGGGCGAGCGAAGCATGATATTAGTAACATAAAATGTTACTATTTTTTAAGCTTACTGTTCATAGCACAACACTATAATAGCAGTTATGACATTTGATTTCAGCAAACAAATAACAAAATCAACTCTCTTACCTTATTAATGGGTAAACTTTTGTGTATCAACATCACAATTCTGAATATTCTCAATCACTATGTAACTCTTGAACGCCTCATCGATCTAACTATTAAAAAATAAACCATGTTATTATTTGTATTTTAGACAACAGAATATGAATTAGTACTTACAATCATTCTTGAGTAATTGATAACTTCTTAGTATCAAATTGAAGTTACTTTGACCATCTGAATTACCTTGAATTCTTGACAACAAGCTCTCACCTACAAAAACAAAAGACAATCAATTTCAGCACACAAATACAAAATTACTTTCTTACCACCTCATTTTCCTGAAGCATTGGTAACTTTTGTGTAACACATTTGAGCAACTCTGACACTTGAATTTAACCAGTCACTGTTGACAAGCTCTTAGCTACAAAAAAGAAAGGCCAGAGTTAATTTTGCATATTTAGCTAACAAATATGGAATTGCGTACTTATCTCAGCTTCCCTCGAGAAGTAGCAGCTTCCTTAGAATTAATACTGCGGCATTCTGACTACCAACGGCTCTTGACAACCAACAAGCGGCACTCCGTATCCCCCCATAAAACGGCGAAGGTTTGAAATTAAGTCTGGAAAAGGGTCTTCAATGCCATAGTAACCTGTCGAATCAACTTTTTGTGTCTTGAAAACAAGCGTTTTAGCAGGAATTTTCTCATACTTTGGAGCTTAAGTATAAAGTAAGGTTTGCTTAATGCTGTATTTTCAGAATAAACTGGAGTCAAGCCTAAATAGCCGTGTTTTTAGGAGAAAAAAGTTCCACGCGCACGCGTTTAAAGAGCATA
>WLWD01004465.1_pt1 | contig 17932 bp, 15 predicted proteins | sample 6712731 | NCBI WGS metagenome assembly WLWD01 (sample SAMN12718690, study PRJNA576275) | sponge metagenome | isolation source: marine sponge | host: Mycale hentscheli | place: New Zealand: South Island, Marlborough, Capsize Point | collected 2014-11-01
CGCCTGCCTCTAGGGAGTCTTGACAAGCAAAGAGTCCCTGAGCCATCGGATAAACTGAAACGACCTCTGAACGGCTTTATAGGGTCGTGTGACAAGCGGGTTTTCTTTTCTTCCGGCCTCCTTGATCTTTGCCAGATCCTTTTGAATTCTCAGGGTTCTCTTCTTTTCAATCTTGGTATCGGATATGCCTTCTTCGGATTCAAGTTTACGTTCCAGGATTAAGGTGAGGTTGTGCGCCAGAACCATGAACTGCGCCTAGACACATTTAGCGTTCAATGATTTTGCCTAGGCCCTGTTTTCCATCAGTTTATTTTTGAATTGGTCGAACACTTTTTCAATGTCCCATCTCTTCTTGTATATGAAAGTGATCAACCCCGGCGGCAATGTCATTTCGTTTGTCAGGAAGACAAATCTCTTTCCAGTTGCCGCTTCAATGTAAACAATTTTACGCAACCTGCGACCGCTATTTGTTACTCCCGTCCGGTCCGAGATTATGCCTGCATTGCGGGGATCCTCCCGGTCAAACTCACGGTCGTCACAGATTAGTAAATTGGCATTCTCCTTCATTCGAGTGATGATGTAAATCCCCTTCGACTGCTTCCAGTTATTCCACTGGACGAAGTCGTAGATCGCCGGATCATAGGCTATAATTACCTTTCGCCCTGTCGGTTCTTCCATACGCAGGGCATTTGCCTCCAAGCGTTTCAACGCGGTTATATCATGCTCTTTTTTCACCTTCGGACGAGCTACATCCAAATGAATCATCGTTTGAGTCCGAAGATTCATGGCAAAAAAATGTCCGACGGGGTAACGCTTCCGATCAATTAGCTGGTCATGAGCTGAGCTTCCATGGCAATGACCGTCTGCGGCGTAGATCGCGACTCCATCAAGTTCGGCATGCTCTGCAAAGGGATCGTCTTTTGCCGCGGCGATCTCATCGGCTTCTGCTCGAACTGCACAGGCAATCTTTTGGGTAAGTCGTAGCCGCCTCTGGCTTTTCAAGCTGATAAAGAACCGCCTAACGGTGATCGCCAGCTTCAAAATCGTCATTGCTTTTTGAATCCAGTCTCGTCCGCTGCGTACATCGTTCAGGCACCGCCCAACCCCTGCCTTCAAAAAATGCTCGTCGGGGAATTCGGGGCAATCCCTCTTTGCCTCGGCCTTTACCAGTGCTCACAGCATCGGGCTGTAGAATTCATTCTCGACAGTAGTTGCTTGTGTTTTACTATTCATTATTTTTCCTCCTTTAAATTTGTTGTTATTAATGAAACACCTTATTGCAAAGGCAGCACATAATACTTCAATTTAAAGCCATAACATACTAATAATAAGCAGTTTATATTTCAATAGAATTGCCGTGAAAGACTCTTGCAATATGGCCATACGGTCATAGCAGTGGCATTTTACATTAAACAGGAGGTGTCTGTCGTACGGGAGTGCGGGCGATTTGATGAGAGCTCTCAGTGCATGAAATAAACATCTTCAAGGCCCCATTATGAGCCATGTTTTTCAGGAATAACCAACGCCGTTGACCGGACAATATGTTTTGGCTAGTTCATCAAGTCTTTTGTGTATTTTTTGAATGTCCATATTCTCGCAGACAGTTTGCGCCTTGTCAAAATCTTCGATGTAATCAAATGCGTTGTCTATCATAGAATACTTTATGCCTTGTTTGTCCAGTTCGTTGGCTAATATATTGTGCCCGTTAATATATATCTGTAATTTAAACGGGCGCCAGGTAGGAACTCTGACATAGCCGTAACCAAGATAAGGGTCAATGAAATAGAAGTAATAGTGCAAACATTTACCGTGCGTACCTTTGAGGAATGTTTTGCCCGACTCTTCGTCATGCCATGGTTTATAACTGCTACAGCAATTCCCGGCGAACTATAACATCTTTATATGAAGCAAATTACAGCTATCTCACCCTCTAAAATTAGGTTCTGACTCCGAGGTTGAAGTCGCTATCAGCCTCAGTTCCAGAATGCCGACAATAGATTTTGACAATTTATAGATGGTATAAAATTTGTAACTGACTTCTAATAAAAGAGTTCCGTTTCACCAGGAATTGCTGTAACTGCTACAGGCTTCCATGGCTGAAATAATATGGACCAAGCCTGTATGAATCCCTTTTTTATCCAAAACTTTTTTAACTAAATCTTCTTTGCGGATATGTGATTTCGCCACAAATTCTATTTCAATATTATTGTCTTTTGCTATCTGTTGAGTATTGGCGCGCAATTGATTCTTAAACGGTTCCGCAAATTTGGGATAGTCAAAAATACGTTCTCCTTGACCGCAAAGGTAGGATGTCATCCCTTGGGCATAACATATTTGAGGAAGTGTCCCCGTTATTATCAATCTATCGAAACAAGCTAAGAACACCACTAATTCTTTCTTTGTACGTTGATGTGAGTAATTCCATTTTATTTACGTTTATTTTGAGATGTTTTACAGGATAGTTTACACTTTTGAGTATGCTGTAATAGATAACGCAAAAAAAATAATATCAATCACTCCCACGGGGCCAACAAGAAATGTCGAATTTTGAAGTTTTTTCCTTCGTTTATTCATAATTCCTTGTTCGACATTCGATATTCAGGAATATTCTGGGAAAAAGCGTAAACTAACTACTTTCTGACGCCTGATGTGAAGCATCCCTTTGTTTCAATGTTAAATCATTCCTGTTTGGTTGTGGCTTGTCCACGTTAGGGTATTAAAAGCCAAATTTATCTAAAAGAAATTAATATTGACAACTGCATAGAAGGAGAGAATTAATGAAGATTATAGATTTAAGGAATATAATATTGGTCATCACTGTAATGATGCTTTGCAGTGCAATAGTAAATGCATTTCAAGGACCGGATAATATTTATTTTGGGGCAGTAAAATTAAATGACGTACCGGCGCCACCCGGCACTGCTATTGAATTAAAACGAGCAGCTACTTCTGAAACCCTTGCAACATATTCCATGAAGTCGAATCCGGAAATTGGAGAGAATTACTTACTTAAAGTTGCTACAGATATCCCAACAGATCCTAGTGATGTTCTGCCGCCCGGCACGGTTCGCTATGGTGATGAAATCATATCTCTGGTAAATGGAGAACAGGCGGCTTCCATGATCATAGAAGATCCTCTTGGATTTCGTGAGGTTAATTTAACCAGTACGGTTGTTTCGGCAGTTGGAGTTCCGACACTGTCGCAGTGGGGTGTTATTATGCTAATTTTGGCACTTCTCTGCCAGGGAATTCATACGATAAGAAAACAGTATCCAGTTCACACCTGATTGGAGTTGAACTCCTCGCGCTTTGAGTGACGTTCTTCCCTTCACTCGGAAACGGCTTGCCACCACATTACAGACTTGATTTTAAATGGAAATCTGAAATCAAAATGTGAGTTATCGTGAATGAGTAAAAAAGCGTTTAATAAAACCAGAAAAAAGAAAGTAAAGAAGCATTTTAATAAGAGGGCGTCGAAATATAGGGGAACCAAGAAGGTAAATTTTCCAAATGATAAACTCAAGAGCGAGAAGAACTTATCATTATACTGTCTTTTTGTGGCTTACTTGAAAGACAAAATTCCTGTATTGATTTTCGGCCTGGGTTTTGGTTTTTTGATTTGCTTATTTTATCTGTTCTGGATTTCTTCGTTTTGCATGGAGAACGTCATAGATCCATTGGTAAATCTTAATGCAAAGATAGCCAGCAAGGTTTTAATTATTTTAGGGCAAAATACAACGAATTCTGGCAGTTTAATCCTTAATTGGCGGTCGAAGTTAATAACGAGGATTGAGTAACCATTTCGGGAGTAATTTCGAATGCTTTGAAAATATCTCTCTGGGATTTTGAAATTTCGCTAATCAACATTTTTTCATTAATTTTACTGCATCGTATTTTACTTAATTCAGCCAGCATTTCCCTGACGGAATATTGTTTGAATAGTTTAGATGCTTTCATTTTTCTGCTGAGATGACTATGTAAAATTAAGGCCACAAATTTAACAAAAATACGCCCATCAGCGCTATATGGTGTATGCGCTCGCAGTCTTTTTCCGTCCAGCTGATTTTTCTCCACGTCAAACATTTTTTCAACAATGTCTCTACTCCTATAGTATTCCAGCATGCCATCACGGTTATGAGCATCAGAATTTGACAAAAATAATAAATAGCCAGTTCTCGCCAAATGCTCTGATATTGCTCTGGCATTGCGTGTAATTACCATTCTTTTTCTGTCTAACTTGAAAAATTTGACCAATTTTCAGGAATTCGTTCACTGCGAAAATCTAAGTATTTTTTCATCGATTCAAATTTTTGAGAACTGATTTTCTTCTCTATGTCAAATAGTCGTGCCAGAAAGCCATGGCGCTGGTCAAGCCCAGCCTTTTCATTGTAGTAGATATGAACCTTGAAGGCATTGCCTTCCAAATCAACTAACGTTTCATGATGATGGAGAATTTCCTCCTTGAATTTAAATGCATTCTCCATTTTCCTGACATCTTTACGATGCTTCTTTATCAATTCTCTCACTAATTTGAGGCTGAATGTCATCGGCTGAATGAAAGAAATATTGTCCCTCATGTCATTAAGTTTCAGTATGTTGGCCTTGCTGCAGAACCCTCTATCCAAGATAAGTACAACATCTTTTATGCCACGCCATTCCAAACGCTTCAGGCAATTATTCAGTGTCGAAACGTCTGAAATACTGCCTGGATAAATCTGATAAAATAATGGAAGTTCGCTTTGCTTCGTGCACACGATTCCCATATTTATCTGGGGCAGGTTTTCATGATCCCGGTTGTATCCCCACTCCACAAAATCAATATTAGTAGAATAGCTTGATATTGACGTAATATCGAAATAAATACCTGATTTTGGAGAACATAGAGCCACCCATCTTTCAAAGAAATCAGTCACAGCCCTTTGATTTTTACCCACATCCTGGTATACAGCTGATATGTCCTCGGAGGTAAGTCGGCGGACAAGGGGTGAATGTTGTTCGTTTAGCCAGTATGGATAAAGATATGAAGCTCTGTCATCACAAATAAAGAAATATGCCAAGTTCATGATATCTCTATAGGGTTCTCCGAAAAGCTCTTTAAGCAATGGTGTTAATCCGAGCTTACCCGACACGTGATCCAATAAAAAAATATTTCCAAATTTATTGTTGACAATATTGCAGTTATTTGATTTACTTTCCTTCTTTCGTCCTTTTTTTGGCCCAATGTATTTCCGTCTTTGTCTAGACTGTTTCTTATCTTTATCCCAATAGCTTTCAACACGATAGAGGTAAATATTACCCTTGATTTTCTGTTCCACGATATACGACATGGCAATAACCCTTTATTAATAACGATTAAATAGGTTATTTGAGCGTATATTCAGGAAATATCAAGCAGTAAAATGAACATAGTTATTAACTTTTAATTCAATTTAGGGTTAATCTTTTCCTCTACATTTTCGATGCGAATTATAAAAGAGTGTAATGCACTCGAGCCAATCGCTCTTTTTATTGCAGCGATTGTAGCTTTTCCATGTCCGTACATTACAAAAATACCCGGTATTTTTATAGGTGTTTTCGTTTTATTTATAGCAAATATATTCAGGCTTGTGAGCCTTTTTCTCGTCGGTTTCTATTTCCCGACTTCTTTCAATATAATCCATATTGATATTTGGCAGGTTTTTTTTATGCTACTTGTTATCGTATGCTGGTCAGTGTGGCTGCGCTGGGCAAGCGATTAACAAAAAACAAAGTATAAACATGCGCTCATATAAATTCATCGTGGTATATGTTGTCAAATTTATCATGGTTTATGGAATTCTACTTGCTTCCTGGTTTGTAGTGAAAGACTATTACGCCGAGTATTTTAGAATTGCTTCCCAAGCCCTGTTTGGAGCGTTTGGAGATGAAGGAATAGTTGATTTTCAGCCAATGACAAAAACGGATAAATTAGACCATAATTCAGAAGAGTTTGATATCACTGTAATTTTCTTAAATCGAGAAATAGTAAAAAGATTCGAAAAGCAAGTGCTGGCTAGGGGTTATCGAGGCACGGTTAGTATAGACTTTGAAACGAAGAAATCATTTCTAGTAAGTAGAGGTATCGGACATCTACCAACAATACTCGTTGTCGCGCTGATAGTGGCAACGCCATTCGCAATATCCAGAAAAATGTCAGCAATATTTTTTGGTTTGATTATTGTCCATATTTATATAGCGTTGAAGATGTTAATTGACCTCCTATATGAATTCAACGATAGAAAACATTTAGAAGTTGTTTTGCTAAATCCGTTTTGGGAGAACGTTCTTGCACACATTCGTTATATATTTTTTCTTGATATTGGAGCCACCATAATTATGCCAGTTTTTATATGGATAATTGTGTTATTTCGTAAAAGTGACTGGGATTTGATGTTAGAAAAAAAGTCGGAAGGATAAATTAATTTCGTTTTTTAGATCTATTGGGTTTTTGGCCATAAAATAAGGATGGCTGATCTATTTTGATAACAGAGAATTTATTCCAGTGATTCGTGACAATCCACCCTTCATAGATGTCGCCAGAACACCCAATCCATATTTAACGGATCTGGTAAAGTTAATTGATGATGCTTCTAGAAAATATCGGGTGGGACACGAAACTTCGCCAATTTTATATTTACGCAAAATAATTTCAGTTAACAGCTGATTATCAAATATGAAATCATCGGAAAATCGTTCATAGTCAATGTCTTTAAGGACATCCGCATGATAAATGCGGTAACCTGTATGATACTCGGATAGTTTATTTCCGAGACATATATTTTGAAATAAAGTCAGAAACCGATTGGCAACATATTTATAGAGCGGCATTCCCCCCTTCAAAGCGCCGTTTACCAAGATTCGGGAACCGATGACAAAATCATATTCAGCTTCAATAATTAACGAACACATTGCACGTAATATTAATGGCGTATACTGGTAATCCGGATGAACCATAGCAACAATGTCAGGGTTGTGCTTCAGCGCCATGTTATAGCATGTTTTTTGATTGCCGCCATACCCTCTGTTTTTCTGATGAATATGAACCTCTAATCCAAGTTTCTTTGCAAGATCAGCGGTATGATCAGAACTGGCGTCATCTACCAAAATGATATGATCAACCAGATCCTTCGGCATTTCCGACAATGTATTTTCCAAGGTGGCATTTGCATTGTAAGCAGGTAAAACGACAATGATTTTTTTATTACAAAGCGCCATATTAAGAACCCAAAGTAAACAAGAGACAAGCTAACCTGCATTATTCATAAATTTTTTATTACGAGCCAACATATCACTTATTTTCAAAGAGCTACACCGTCATCCGGGTTCGAAATAGTTCACTATTTCTGTACGCAGATAAATGCTGTAACTCATCGAACCTAAGCAATCTGATGGCTCTCATTACAAAAATTTATGCATAATGTAGGCTAAGCTTCTTGCAAACGTCTTTTCGGTGGTATTCTGACGTGAGACGCACCGTTGCGACCGTCAGGTATAAAGCAGATAGGGCCAATGCCCTGCACCCCGCAGGCGGACTAAGGCAGCCATTAGCTCATGACGGCCGCACCTGCACATCTTACGCTCAAAATTCGGCTCAGTAGAAACACCTAATGATTAGTATTTTATCGATCGTGCACCGACAAATAGAGCTGAAACAAAATAGTAGAGGGATGCCGGTGCATGATCGATAAAATACTGTTGAACTAAGCCGAATGTTGGCATTGGCAGTAATCTTGATAATCGACTCTATGGGTATTGTATGGTTTTTTATCGGCAGAACAAGTAGTTTGATGGATGATTTTTTGGACGAACAGGAAAAACAATTGGTGTTTTATGAGTTTTTTGTTCATTTTTGATTAGATTTCAGCTTCTGATTTGATCGAATTCGCCAATTTTCCGGCACAAAGACAGACCGGTCCGCTGTCCTGTTCTGCTTAAAAAAAACAGGCTTGGATCTGAGGGAATTGGGTTTATTGTCAAGTAGGTTCACAGCTATGTGGATGGGGTTTAACTAATTTAAGTAATTCGGGTTGTCTTGTTGATTCGGGTTGTAGCGTAGCTGCTTTGAATAGACAGGCCTGTTTACACTTTGGACAAAGGAAAATATCAATGCCGGTTAACCGAAGCATGATTTCCTGAACGGATTCACTCAATTGAAGGATTGATCCGTCAATGCCCAACTGATTTCTTATAGTCTTGAGAGCCTTTCCTTTTGATTTGTTCGACAAGAAGCCGAAGTATCGGATTTTCATAAATCCATCAGGCAATACATGAAGTAGGAAACGGCGAATGAATTCGTCGGCTGGAAGAGACATGGTTTCAGTTTGCTTGAGCTTTCTGTTTTTATAAGTGAAGACGATCTGTGCATTGTCAACGGATTGGATGCGATTATTGGAAATGGCGACCCGGTGAGTATCGCGGCCTAAATAGTCCAGAACTTGCCGGGGTCCGTCAAACGGACGTTTGGCGAACACGTTCCAATTCTTATCTGCGGCGCTTCGAATAAGGGTGTTAAAGGCATCCGGTTCCCGGTAGCGGGCAGTTTTCCCGTGGAACTCAATCTTGTTATTCCGATAAGCAAGGCGCAACTTATTCAGGTACCGTATCTTGAAGAGTTTGGCCATGGAATCGTTTCTGAAGAGATAATCTTCCCGAATTGGTTTGAAATGTTCTTGACAGTCAATAATTCCAGCCGGTACCAGAACGTGCAGGTGGAAATGGTCCATGAGCGTTTGTGACCAGCTATGAAGCGCCGCGATAAATCCGAGTTGTCCGTTGACGCGCCATTGAGGATCGACAGCAAGAATTTTGAGGGTGTGGTTAACCGCATGAAAGAGCATGTCAAGCATCCGCGATTTGTTGCAGAGAATAAGCGGATTCAATTCATGTGCGATGGTGAATGCCAGGTGGCAGTAACTAACCGGCAGCAATTCGGCTCGACGATCATTCAGCCATTTCTCTTTGACCATGTTTCGGCACTTGGGGCAGTGGCGATCTCGACACGAATTGTAGGCATTGTGCTCGTATCCACAGCGACAGCATCGGTATAGATGACCGCCGAGAGCAGATGTCCGGCATTGCTCAATATGGCGCATGACATTTAAGTGTTCAGGCGGCAGAGGATGAATTTTTCGATACTGTTCACCGTAGAGCCGAAAGACATCGGCCAGTTCCGGAGATGGCGCTTCTGCAGTATAGTCCTCTGTCGCCTGTTTACAGGCGACAGACATGATTCGCGGTCTCCGGCGTCGAGTCCGAGTAAGTCAAGGGGACTTTTAGACATGGATATACTTAGCAGTGGCACTTGCCCATTTATGCCCCATGAGCTTCTGAACGGCGGCCAAAAATCCCAGCCGTTTTCGATCATATGTGTAGCGGAACTGTGGCGTAAACAATGGACGCCGCAGCCGCATTTGATACCGGCTTTTCTCTGAGCTTTATAAAAAACCTGCTGGATAGAGGCTACAGAAATGGCATTATTTGGATCCCGTCCCGGAAAGAGCTGGATCAGGGGTTTACAGGCCCGGTAATACCGGATCAACTGGTTCACCAGGCTTTCGGGGAGTACGGTATAGCGGTCCTTGTTTCCCTTTCCCTGATCAACACGCAGAAGTCCGCGATCGCGTTCGATATCGCAAATTTTCAAGTGAGCGGCTTCTTCTGCGCGAACACCGGAACCGTATATGGTCATTAAAATGGTTCGATGCTTGATGTTGGAAGTGACTTTGATCAGGCGTTTGATCTGTTCCCGGCTTAAGGGCTTGGGCAGTCTTTTGAGGGTTTTACGACCGGGAATGAAAAAGTTTGAAACATCGCGTTTGAGCAGATTCCTGTAAAGATAGCTAATCCCGTACATATCCCGATGGCAGGTATTCCAGGATACGCAATCATTTTCCATTCGGTGTAGAAGAAAGTCCTGAATCATGGGGTTGGAGATTCGGCCTGGAGGAGCCTCTTTATAGTGCTCGACGAGGGCCTGAGCCGACTCAACATAGGCATCGACGGTTCGCTGGGAGTAGTTACGCAATTTCATATGGGTAGTCATTTGCTGGCGGAGTGGAACGACCATGGTATTACCTCCTGTAATGTGGTAGGTTATTGTGAGAACGAATTGTTGGCCCGAAACCAACACAACAGGAGGGAATTTACAGCAAGGTGCGATTGGGCGTAAGGATTGGCGAAAAAAAGCGAAGCCAAGGGCGGCTCGGATTAGGGCAGACACTCCGCGAAGCGGTTTAGTTCAACCGGCATTATGCATAATGCCAGCTCAGGAACTGGAAATAAATAAGTCCTCGAAATAGCTCTCAGATTTGCGTCAGATTGCCTTGAAGCGATTGAACAAACCCGCAGACGCAGCCGTAGCTACATTGAGGATCTTGTAATTGAGTTTCAACACAATATGATGTGAAGATGAGATGATTATTTCGAGGACTTATTTATTTCTCCAGTTCCTAAGTTCCGGTGCATCCAGCAATTATGGGCGACCGTTTTTCAGGCATAAATTTTTATAAAACCACACAAATTTTTCGTATTATTTTAAGTATTCTGTATAAAGTGATCTACATGTTGAAGCGCTTGTTGGAGTTCACTGCTCCTGATGCAACGAAGCGTGCGTAGGCGGTTCAGTTGTGGTTTTTATGAACTTAACCGGCTTCGCCGGAGTTTTCGTCGTCCCACATCAATTGTAACTTAAAATACAATTGCTGAGGTACGTCTGGCTAATGGCCGCCACCGGCAATTCGGTAGTAATTGGGAAGATCGGTTACTCCATTAAAAATCCTCAATATGCCATCCTGCTGCAGGGTTCTCATCCCTTGGTCAAGCGCTAAAGTACGCAGTTCTTGCACTGGCGCTCTGAGAGCAATCAATTTTTTCATCTCCACTGTCGCTTCCAATAATTCATGAACGCCGCAACGACCTGCGTATCCTGTTCCACTGCATTTGTCACAGCCAACAGGCTTCATTAATTCATGGGTATCCGTGTCTATCTTTAACTCTGGAAATACATCTTCTCCATAATAATGAATGAGTTTATCAAGTTCATCCTGATCCGGTTTGTAAGGTTCTTTACAGTTTTTGCAAAGAGTCCGCATAAGACGCTGGGCAAGCACGCCAATGAATGCATCTGCAAAATTTAATGGATCAAGGTCCATATCTAATAAACGGGTAATTGTTTCCGGAGCCGAATTCGTGTGCAATGTTGAAAGAACGAGATGCCCGGTTAAAGACGCTTCAATTCCCGTTGCTGCGGTTTCATGGTCTCTCATTTCTCCAATCAGAATAATATCAGGTCCACAACGTAAAAATGCTCTAATTGCTGCAGCAAACGTATATCCGATTTTCGGCATAACCTGCACCTGCTGTAAACCGGGTTGGGTTATTTCTACAGGATCCTCGGCCGTTACTATTTTTCGCTCGGGAGTATTCAGAAAACCAAGGATAGCATGCAATGTGGTAGTTTTTCCAGATCCGGTGGGGCCAACAACAAGAAAGACGCCATGGGGGTGAGTGAGCAGCTCCAGGCACCTATCTTTATTGCACTAGGATAAATTGAGGGCTTCAAATGGCAGTGTTTTCTCTCCACCCGCCAGAATACGCATGACTGCGCTTTCACCATTTACGGTTGGTAACGTTGCGATACGCAGTTCGACAGATTTACCTCTTAATTTACATGCGATTTTACCGTCTTGCGGTTTTCGCTTTTCAGTAATATCCAGATTGGCCATAACTTTTATACGGGCAATAGCAGCATTTATGTGTGTCGCGGGAATATGAGTCATCATTCGGTTTACACCATCAACGCGCACACGGACATCAGCCTGTCTCTTCCCTTTATGAGGTTCAATATGAATATCAGATGTATCTATATCATATGCATCGGCAATGACTCGATTGATCAACGAAACAATACCCGTAGAATTGGGATCGGAAATATCACCCGAAGAATCACCTTCGCCTTCATCCTGCAAAAGGGCCAATTCATCACCAGACAACTCGTCAAGGATGTCTCCCATTTCCCGTTCTTGAACATCTTCTCCTTTTTCTTCTCCCGTCAAATCAAAGCCAAGGTATTGTAGAATGTCTTCTTTGAGGCCAACGAGAAACTCATAGGTGGCCGCAGTTAATACATTTTGAATATCCATGATTCGTTCAGAATCATTTGGATCATCGATCAGTATCACTGCCTTATCTGAATTAAATGACAACGGCACCCAACAATTGCCCGCAAGACAACTTTTATTTAAATTCTCCAATATTTCTTCGTCAATAATTATCTCGGGGTCATATTTCATAAATGGAACCTAGTAATACTGTTCCAACGATGCGCCGATATCTTCAACGGCACCCCCCCCTCTTTGGCGAGCAAATGTGAAACCGTCAAATTATCGGCAGTTGCTTTTTCTTCATATTCTTCAATTTGCTCCAAGGTTACTTTCTCATCTTGTATCAGTAAATCATAGGGCCCCAACGTTGTTTTCAGGTCGTATCGGAATTTTTGCCCCATAACCTTGGCAATATCTACTGAATGCTCATATTCCTGGTCGGTAAATGATCCTCCATTTTGCCGGTTAATGAGTTGAAGGACCCCGAGTAACGTTTCTTTAAACTTTATCGGTACAACAATCATTGCGGTAGTTAGAGCCCATTCGGAAAGGGCATTTTGAGTATAAAATTTCTATATTCTTCATGGAATTGGACTTGAATAAATTGCGTAACGTGTTATCTTGCAATAATTTAAAATCTAATTTAATTCACCATGGAGGCAACAATGATCAAGCAAATTCCAAATGACTCGGTGTGCAGCAGCAACCTATTCTTGCCGGTTCCGGATACGAACTTGAAAGAGCTCTTGTCTGAGGTTCTGGAAATGAGCCGTAGACATCCGGAAATTCTCGATAGCATTCGAAAGGATCAAGATGCAGTAGCGATAAAGAAAAAAGAGTTACGGCAAAAAGATAAAGCCTATTTTGAATCAAAATTCGAGGCCCTTCCAGAAATTTTGAGTGAAGTGGAACAAACGGAAGCTCCATCCCTTTATTTACAAGTGGGTCGTCCGCGAATGGAAGCCGAACTGGTGTTGATTTTTCTTGTCCTGCGAGGCGACTTCCATACCTTAAGCAGTTTATCATCAATTGAACGCTTACGGGATTCGGTCACAATTTTAGACTACTTGCAAAAACGTGATCTGCTTCTTCCCGGGATCACAACGATTGTTGAGAATGTAAATGCGGCGTCTAATGAAACACGAGAACAAATTCACCGTGCTCAGTGAGGGCTAATTCTCAGTGAGGGCCTAGACGATTTCAAGGAGCTGACATTCGACAGTACGTCCGTGGAAGGAAACGTAGAGTGGCCGACCGATGCGGGTATTCTGCTCAAGCTTATTGAGCGTCTGTTTAGTCTGGGTGGTAAACTTTCGAAGTATGGCGGTCCGTCACTCCGGGCATGGTGGATGGCAAGCTGGATTTCGTCTTTGCAAACGCTGCTGTTCAAGATCAATTCCATTGCCGGAAAAGCGAATAGTAAAAAGAGGATAAAGAAGTTCTATCGGAAATTTTTAAAGACAGCCTACAAAGCGCTGAGTTATCTGAAAAGGGAACTTGGAGAGATGAAAGAACGGAGCGCAAAACTCGATATGAAGCCAAGTCGTCGAGAAATGCTCGATGCCATTTTTAAGCAAATAGACGAGGATCTTGCAGATGGATATCATGTTCTTTTTTACTCGGAGAATCGGGTAATGAATGATGTCCATCTTCCTTCTGCGGAGAAGGTTTTGAGCATTTCAGATGAAGATGCAGCTTATATAAAGAAAGATCCTCGGCCCGCGAAAATAGGATATAAACCACAACTCGGTCGAAGCGGCAATGGTTTTATCCCTGTTTGTAAGGTTCCCAAAGGGAATGCCGCCGACTCGAAAGAATTTATCCCTGTACTTGATTTAGCCATTGAGAACACCAAGGCGGCGCCTTCTTTAGTGAGCGTTGATGACGGTTATTCATCAAAGTCAAATTTAGAGGACGCAAAAGAAAGAGGGGTAGCCACTGTGAGTATAAGCGGCTCAAAAGGGAAACGGATTACGCCCGAGTCAGATTGGGATAGTCCAGCCTATCTTGAGGCTCGTCGCAATCGTTCAGCTGTTGAATCGCTCATGTTTGCACTTAAATATGTGTTTGGTCTGAAGCGTTTTCGACGACGCGGTCTTGAGGAAGTTCGCGCTGAATTGCTTGAGAAAGTCATTGCGTATAATTTTTGTCGGATGGGCTATATTCGTAAGCTCCGTCAAAAAGAAGCTGAAGCAAAACTGCGGCGAGTGGCTTAGGACGATCCCTACAAAATAGTGAAGTAAAAAAACACCAAAGGGCTTCAACCGGGAGTACTGTGTTCAGCAATTCCCGGTGAAACGGAACTCTTTTAATAGAAGTCAGTTACAAATTTTATGCCATCTATAAATTGTCAAAATCTATTGTCGGCATTCTGGAATTGAGGCTGATAGCGACTTCAACCTCGGAGTCAGAACCTAATTTTAGAGGATGAGATAGCTGTAATTTGCTTCATATAAAGATGTTATAGTTCACCGGGAATTGCTGTACTCTGTGTTCAAAAATAATTATTTTTGGGTCTTAACGACAAGTTGCTCGCAGAAAAGCTGGCGAATCGGCAACGATTATGTCAGACCCATGTTTCACCGACATTAAAATCAACAAATTGCGCCAAAATGGCACGGCAAAAATTGAGCAATTTGCCTTTTCGAATACGGTCTAATTATAAATTGCTATAAGGAATGGTCGATTTACTAATTGTCACTCACACTTTGAATACACACTCTTGTGAGCGGGATCGAAAAACCGACTGCTTGCGCTATAACTGATTGAGGAGCGCCGAGCTGTTTTATTACCTGGCGCTTGCGGCGGCACAATTGATTAATGTTTTATGGTGATTTAGGTTTAAGACGAACTCAGTTTTTAGTAATTCCAATATATTGTTATTTTTGCAAGTTAAATTATGTGAGTATTAATCAGGTATTTTGAATATGGGCCAATTTAGATTAAGAAAAAAGTTCAGAACGAATAACGACGGCGAGTCGGGTGTAGGTAATAGCAATGAAGAAGAGAAGGGTTCGGCGAATCGATTCCGTCCAAAAACATTTATCGACAAACCCAGAGAACAACTAGCCGATGTATCTCAGATATCCAAAGTTGAGTATAGCCCAATAATCAATGATTCGATTATTGTTAATGTTCGCGATAGACCCAAGTTGCCTAAAGTCGGCACCCTACTCGGTAAATGCAAATTAATTAAGCGAGTGGGTAAAGGCAGTTCATGTCTGGTATTTACTGCTCTCCATCAGACCTTACAAATTACTGTTGCGGTAAAGGTGTTTATACCTGAAGGCAAGGGAACGATGGAAAGTATTAATCGATTCCGAAATCAATTTAAGATTGAAGCGCAGATGCTGGCTAAATTGAACAATCCCCATATCGTTAGAGTCCTTGATTTTGAAGACAGTCATCTACCTTATATTATTCTTGAATACATTGACGGGGATTCCCTGTTGGATCTCGTCAAAAAAAATGGTGTGCTAACGCCGGAAGAAGCCTGCCGAATAATTTACAGTGTCTCCGAAGGACTGGAAACGGCCCATAAACAGGGCATCATTCACCGCGATATCAAACCGGAAAATATACTCATGGGAAAAGATGGCGCCGTAAAATTAGCCGACCTGGGGATTGCACGTATAACATCAGGCTTCTAGGGCGATCCGGGAAAAAAACAACAAGGCGTACTCTGCGGCACGCCTGCGTACGTTGCCCCGGAGCAGGCATTAGATGCAGAATCCGCTGATGCACTGTCTGATATTTATTCCCTTGGCGCCACATTTTATCACTTAATCACGGGTAAATATCCATTTGAAGCAAATTCTATCGAACAAATGATATCGAAACATATTGCAGAACCCTTAACACCACCGAATCAAATTCGAAAAGAAATTAATGATCAAATTTCTGAGACGATTGAAATTATGATGCGAAAAGATCCGAAACAGCGAATTGGCGTTCAAGAACTAAGAAGTTTGCTTAAATCTTTTCTACCTAACGTGGACAAGCCACAACCAAACAGGAATGATTTAACATTGAAACAAAGGGATGCTTCACATCAGGCGTCAGAAAGTAGTTAGTTTACGCTTTTTCCCAGAATATTCCTGAATATCGAATGTCGAACAAAGGAATTATGAATAAACGAAGGAAAAAACTTCAAAATTCGACATTTCTTGTTGGTCCCGTGGGATTGATTGATATTATTTTTTTTGCGTTATCTATTACAGCATACTCAAAAGTGTAAACTATCCTGTAAAACATCTCAAAATAAACGTAAATAAAATGGAATTACTCACATCAACGTACAAAGAAAGAATTAGTGGTGTTCTTAGCTGTTTCGATAGATTGATAATAACGGGGACACTTCCTCAAATATGTTATGCCCAAGGGATGACATCCTACCTTTGCGGTCAAGGAGAACGTATTTTTGACTATCCCAAATTTGCGGAACCGTTTAAGAATCAATTGCGAGCCAATGCTCAACAGATAGCAAAAGACAATAATATTGAAATAGAATTTGTGGCGAAATCACATATCCGCAAAGAAGATTTAGTTAAAAAAGTTTTGGATAAAAAAGGGATTCATACAGGCTTGGTCCATATTATTTCAGCCATGGAAGCCTGTAGCAGTTATAAACCATGGCATGGCAAAGAGTCGGGCAAAACATTCCTCAAAGGTACGCAAGGTAAAGGTAAATGTTTGCACTATTACTTCTATTTCATTGACCCTTATCTTGGTTACGGCTATGTCAGAGTTCCTGCCTTGTGCCCGTTTAAATTACAGATATATATTAACGGGCACAATATATTAGCCAACGAACTGGACAAACAAGGCATAAAGTATTCTATGATAGACAACGCATTTGATTACATCGAAGATTTTGACAAGGCGCAAACTGTCTGCGAGAATATGGACATTCAAAAAATACACAAAAAACTTGATGAACTAGCCAAAACATATTGCCCGGTGCATGCATCATTCAATCAGGTATGCCATTGGAGCATAATGCAGACTGAATATGCTACAGATATTGTTTTTAAAAACCAGGAAGACCGACAATCGATATATTCAGAACTGACTGCGACTGCTATACATACGGTAAAACCGGATAACATTGCCACTTTTCTCGGACACAAAATAGATCCCAGATGCCAGGGCGAAATAGGCAACAATTATAATATCCGTATCGAAGGGAGCCGCATTAAACATACAATGGGTAAAAGCTCAATTAAAATGTATGACAAATTCTCCAAATTGCTCCGTCTTGAAACCACAACTAATGATATCAGTTTTTTTAAACACTCCCGTGAGGTTGAACACCGTGACGGCAGCAAATCCATGTGCTATGCCCCTTTGAAAAAAACATTTACAGCCTTTCAGTGTTAGGTTTATTGTTCAGGGCTTCCAATAAACGATATTTGGAATTTATTTCTGCCTTTGACAACAAAACAGTCGGACGTAAAAGACTCGACAAAATCACACAAGCTAAAAAACAGAGCAACAGGAATTACAAAGGGTTCAATTTATTTTATCATGAAGACCTGTCCTTATTACTTACTGTTCTGCGGGAGGGATACAACATCACAGGATTTAGAAACAAAGATATAAGGGCCAGACTACCCGCGTTTAATACCAGCAAAATATTAAGGCTTATTAAAAGACTTAATGTGTTTGGTCTTATAAAAAGGGCAGGTAAAACATACAAATACTACTTGACAAAGTTGGGAAAAGAACTGGTTATAACCGCTCAAAAACTTAAAGAAACCATATTAATTCCAGCTCTGAATTATTAAACTCTTGCCAAAAAATACACGAATATT
>WLWD01002671.1_pt1 | contig 17922 bp, 10 predicted proteins | sample 6712731 | NCBI WGS metagenome assembly WLWD01 (sample SAMN12718690, study PRJNA576275) | sponge metagenome | isolation source: marine sponge | host: Mycale hentscheli | place: New Zealand: South Island, Marlborough, Capsize Point | collected 2014-11-01
AACGCGAGGGTCAAAGTACAAAATGACATACATACGTCCATACATATATCTAAATAAACAAACATCCCCGATTTTCGATTGTGTTACCCCTGTAAGTGTCTCGCTCGCTACGCTCGCCAATAATTACATATCATACTTTCTTCTAGAGAGAAGCTGCTATTTGCATACACTAACCTGACAGAGATACTTTATACACTCCATCTTTAACAGCAACCAGTAACTGTCCAGTAGACAAGACTGCAGTAGCTATCCTTTTCATATTATACTGATGACCTGGTCCATCTCCCTCACTAGTAGTCTCAATCCACTTCTCTGTCTTGTTGGAATAAATTCTAACCTTAGAATATTTATCCATGCTGATTAGATTCGATAAGGAAGAGGCGATAGCGAAGGTGTGAGTAGATGTGGTTACTGTCCTCCATATTGTTAGTGGAGTTGTCCTGCCATTACTAGCAGATGATATGAGAGACTCTAAAGTGCATATAAATAGAATCTCTATCTTGCCATATCCTCCTGTGAAGTAGAAGTTGCCTTCATGGAATGTTGATCGCATGTTGTAACATGAAGAAGGAAGTGAGTCTGCAGTCGTCCAATGGTCGTTGAGTAGAACTTCCACTACGTCCAAGTCCTCGCTATGTGAGCCAATCCCACCAGCCACGACCAGGACCTCTGGTGATCCTCCACTAACTGATGATGGCCAGGAAAGAGGAGTAGGCATGGCACGTAGCGATGGCTTCCAGTCTAGACCAGTAGTACTAGTCAACAGAGAGTTAGTGGCTTTGCCAGTGGAGGGATGATATCCACCAACCAATACAAACTTAGACTGGTAGGTAGTTAGGGACGAGCCTCTATATGGTGCATTAGTAGTAGTCCATGAGTGAAGGTCAGTAGAGATGTGAAGTCTTTCATCACTATCCAGTATTATTACTGTATTGTGTAGTACTGCACATTGTTCAGGCCGGACATCCTCACTCCAGGTATGGCAGTGTTCCCAGTGAAGTGAGGCTTGAGGATGGAGATCTCTCTAAATGCAAATAAATAAAAAAATATATTTAAATTACAAGTAAACAAACAAACAAAAAGCATTAATTATTTATGCATATAAACACACGGACTTCATGTTTGATAAACAAATACATATTAAAAACAAACACACAAACACATTGATTCCTATATAAGCAATGAATATGCCATATAAATCAGGGTTTTTTTTAGGGGGGGGCATTCGCCCCCCCTAGAGGATTTTGTGCCCCCCCTTGAGCATTTGAAATGAAATTTCATTATTCTAAATAGACCTGTGTGACTATGTACTGCATTTTTTTAAATTATATCCATTAGTCTAATTATTAGGCAACAAACAATTTTATTTAAGCAAAATATAAGTGTATTTATACAGCAATACGTTTATACAGCAATACATTTATACAGCAATACGTCTAGTCTTTCTGTTCAAAATATCGATTACACTTTCTACAATGTCATCTGGAAGTTCTTCAGGCATTTCTATTGCTATTCTCATCAGGTGAGCTAGATTTTGTTCTCCAAGACGACTCCTTAGCCTTGTTTTGATCATCTTCATTTGGGAGAAGCTTCGTTCCACAGATGCTGTCCCAATAGGAATCGAAAGGCACACCTTGGCAAGGTCACTGAGATGGGGAAACATCTGTACAAGCATGCTGTTGGTAGCTAATTCCATCAGCAATTTCGTATTGTCTTCCTTAGGCCGAGTAGTGATGTATCTCCTGAATGTCACCCACTCTGTGCGAATGTCAGAGGAAACTAAAGCTGGCACGGTAAATTCCTCTCCCTCTACTGACTTGGCTGCAAGTTCCTTGCCGTAGTGGTCCTCAAGAACACCAAGGAATTCATCCCCATATGACGACAGATCAGGAGAGTCTTTTTGTGGTAGCTTTGAAGAGTCAAAGATACTAAATGATGCTACAATATCTTGGGAACAAAATCTCCTCGAAATATTTTCTTTCAAGTCAGTGACGAAGGGTTTAGCCACTTTATCTTGAAAGGAAGTGATAGATTCAGAGTCAATTATTGCGATAGCTTGAAGCTCATCTTGGGCATCTAGTAGCTCCAGCACCCAATTTGCAGCAGGTAACAAAGATTCATGAAGAGTTTGCAGAGTAGAATCAACCAAACCAGAAATAGCGGTCAAGTCGAGCTTTTCTGCTTGAAGACATCTGCTTAGTTTAGCAACTTGGGGCAGCACGAAGTCAAGGAGGTAGATTGCCATCACAGTAGACTTCTTTGATAGAGCTTTGTTGAGCCCCAGTGCTTCTGGCTCATGTGTTTGCTCATAGAAGGACTCAAGAGCAATCACAATGGAAGCATAGCTCTTTTTCACTGCCTTGACACATTGTTCATGAGCTAACCAACGGGTGTCGGACGGTTTGGTGACCTTCAGTTCAGGTAGGTCAAGCACACGCTGTACACTCTTCAGGTGTTCTGCTCTTTTGGGAGAGTAGTGAAAAAATTTCCATAGAGTGAGCAATGTCTTGTAAACATGCTCAATTCCAGGAGTGTGGTTTGCAGCTTGAACACAAGCAAGTTGGAGTAAGTGGCAATGGCAGTGAACATAGAGAGCTCGAGGAGAATTCTTCTTGAGTCTTGCCTGGACTCCAGTTCTGACTCCAGAAAACGTTGCTGCTCCATCAAACCCCATTCCGACAAGCTTAGTAGGCTGAATACCCTTCTGCTTGAACCAGTCAGTCAAAGTGGTATAGATAGATGCAGCATCAGTTTTTTTCAATGGAATGGTGTCAAAAAAATGTTCAACGGGTTCTCCATTTTCCTCCCAACGAAAACAAAGAGAAAGCTCTTCGATTGTTGATATATCTGTGGATTCGTCAGCCATCACACTATAGAAAGGAGCCTTGCGAAGGCGTTTGAGCTGAGATTCTTCTACCCACAATCCCAGTGCCTCCAGAAAATCGGAAACAGAATCTGTAGAGGTGTAGGTAGCATTTCTTGCAGATTTTTCAGTAAATTGTTTTAAATCATCACCACAAGACACAATCAAATTAACCAGAGCAGCAAAATTGGTGGTGTGAGGAAAGTGATTTCGTGCAAGGAAGTGAGTACATCGCAAAAGTGCCTTAATTCCCTTCCTGTTTCTGATCCTCTGCTCTTCTGTGACACTCCGCAGTTGCTCTAAAATGGATACTTCCTTCTTAGTAGCCAGCAATTCAGCTTCGGAACGGCGAATGTGAGTATCACTCTTTGCATGGGCACGCATCTTCTCAACCGCTTTTTTCCAATTTTTAAATGGCTTTGTAATCCATGCTCCACCTGTCTTTTGAGAAGGATGATGATCGTACTTTCGACAAGTTTTGCAGAATGCTCCGCGGTAATTTTCATCATATTCTAACCAAAGAAACTGCTTTTCCCACTTTTTGTTGTACTTCCGCTGGCCTGATTTTGTTTTATACTTCGACTTAGCTCTATAGTTAGCCGTGCTGGAAAGACTTCTTTTAGTTGGAGGTGGCTCTAGGCTTTGGCTATCAGAAGACAATGGCTCCTCATCTTCACTGCTACTACTAGTAGATGCTGGTGTAGAAGACTGCTTTGAAGTGCTTGCACTAAAGTAATGCCGAATATCCATCTTCTCAAGACTTCTTGAACTAACTAACTAAGCTACTCAAGCACAGACTTATATAGGCTAACAGGGTTGTGCCAGCATTTGCAAGCACAACTGTTGTGGTTGTGCTTGCAAGTGCTGGCCTGGCAACTGTCTCCAGTTTGTGTACAGCTATTGCAGGTGCAAACAATCATAAAAAGGTGTCAATATGACATGTCAATTACATTACTTTTCACCCTTTTTTTGCAAGGTCACTGCTATTCAAGCTGGATCATGCAGGCACACACACACTTAAGCAGGCACACACACACTTAAGCAGGCACACACACACTTAAGCAGGCACACACACACTTAAGCAGGCACACACACACTTAAGCAGGCACACACACACTTAAGCAGGCACACACACACTTAAGCAGGCACACACACATTAATAATTAATACAGGCACACACACAATTAATGTATGCACTCTGACACATGCATGCCCCCCCTTGCTAACAAAAATCTCTATTTTGCCCCCCCTTAGCAATTTTTCTAAAAAAATCCCTGTAAATATAAACTTTGTCTGTAGATAAACACATATAGAGAAATGGACATGCATACTAACAAAACCAACTCTGTAACATACAAACATACACTTTCTTACAATGCTTAGATACATAAACATAATGTGATATTAAAAATAACAGAGTTAGCAACAGTACTGAAATAGAAAAATAAACACACAAACATACAATAAAGAAAAGTATCTTTTTTTACATAAACATAGTGTAAAATAATATAGTTAGCAACATTACTTTAAAAACACACACAAACATACAATAAAAAGAAGTGTCTTTTTTTTTTCGTGTATTTTAGCCCAGAAAAAAGTTTTGAATTCAATTTAACATAACAACCGGTGAGTGCAAAGATAAAAAAGAGTACAGATAAAAACAGTACAAGTCAACTTTAGAGAATGTTATTACATCGTTAGAGAGTATGTTATCACATCGTCAGAGACTATGTTATCACATCGTCAGAGACTACCATATTACATCGTCAGAGACTGCGATATCACATCGTCAGAGAGTATGTTATCACATCATCAGAGAGTATGTTATCACATCATCAGAGAGTATGTTATCACATCGTCAGAGAGTATGTTATCACAATGTCAGAAAGTATGTTATCACAATGTAAGAGAATATGTTATCACATCGTCAGAGAGTATGTTATCAGATTGTCAGAGAGTATGTTATCACATCGTCAGAGAGTATGTTATCACATCGTCAGAGAGTATGTTATCACATCGTCAGAGAGTATGTTATCACCATGTAAGAGAATATGTTATCACATCGTCAGAGAGTATGTTATCACATTGTCAGAGACTATGGTATCACATCGTCAGAGAGTATGTTATCACATTGTCAGAGAGTATGTTATCACATTGTCAGAGAGCATGTTATCACAATGTAAGAGAATATGTTATCACATCGTCAGAGAGTATGTTATCACATTGTCAGAGACTTATGGTATCACGTCCTAACTACTGATGTTTCGTAGATGTTAGGACCATGGCTGGATTAGATAATTTTAAAAATTAGAGGAACTACTGTCTGGCAAAGAGCCTACTAAGTGGGAACCTGGTTAGAGTGGTGTGTTTGTCAGAAATTAAGTCTGTCTGCTTAGTCAAAAATAAAGCAAGATTTTTGTACGAGCTGGTTTGTGCGTCATCCAAAAGCACTGAATTGGGAGTATAAGGCTTTAGCTTGCTGATATAGCTGTGGAAGATTTTCTAGCTTTTAGCAGTAAATTGAAAGAAAAGTTTGACAAATTTTATTAGTGTTTTATGTAAGCAGTATTGAAACTAAGCCAAAGCAGTATTAAAACTAAGTCAAAACAGTAACAGAATGCTGAAGAAAAAGCTGCTTACTCTCATTCTATGACTGTTTGGAATTTGCTTAGGATAGTCACTGTGCTACATGTGTCTAAAATTTGCCAACACATAAGCATACACTAAATACAAACATACAACATTAAAATACACAAGCATACAATTTTTATAAACACTGTAAGAAACTGTAAATAACAAGCACAGCAATATAAATACACAACTTACTGTATTTCTGGAACAAACTAGACTTCAAATAACAAAAGTAAAATAGACAATTACAAACTATAGCAAAATACGAGGGAAAGCAATGTATGAGAGTCCTCTCATAAAAATGCACCAGCAAATAAAAAAAAGAGAGGGAAACTCATGTCTGAGCATGCTCATAAAGGCATCAACCAGCATCTGGAAAAAAAGGGGGGGAAAGTCAAGTCTGAGCATGCTCATAAAAGGCACCAGCATCTGAAAAAAAGAGGGAAAGTCATGTCTGAGCACGCTCATAAAGGCACCAGTATCTGGAAAAAAAAAAGAGAGAGGGAACTCATGGCTGGGCATGCTCATAAGAGAGGCACCAGAGACTGGAAAGTAAAGAAAGGTTTAAAATATGCACAAAACATGTCCACTATTGCAAATAATAATAATAATAATAATAACAAAAACAAAAAGTAATTATCAAATATTTTTCTAATTGGATTTATTGAAATGTAGTTTTTGCCCACACCTTAGTTTTGACTTAAATCACTTGCCCTCACTGTGGCACAAAGCTAGAAAATCATTTTAAGGAGCTATCACAAGCAATGCTTGCACAAGTGACTTAATTGAGCCCTTAACTACAAAAAACAAAACAAACAACAACAACTTATAAAACCCACTTGTGGTTTAGTTGACTTATTTTGAACTTGTCTAGAGTTTACTGATTGAGGTCTGTTGTCCTGACCTACACTTGGATGCAGTTGGGAAAGCGTTCTACTCTGATACTATCAAGGTTGGTGGCAAGCTCACTCTTACAATACAAGTAACAAAATAGTACAATTGAAAGAAGCTTCAATTCTGCAAATGTCTAAATATGGCTGCACAAAAGAATCATCAAACAAGGATGTACGTTTGTCAATGTTTACAAAAAGAACTGATGGTGTGTGTGTGTTCCAATTAGAGCTAATGAATTGTACAAAAAAACACCAGTGGACTGAGGAGTAAGGAAGACAAATTGAGTTGGTGTGGCCATTATAGCCACACCCACCTGACCACACCCACTCATTCATTCAATTAAGTGAATTGGATTGATAAAAAAGACAAAGTAGAAGCTTTTTTTGTCAAATGAATCAAACACTTTTAGTCTATGCTGCTTATTTGTACTGGTATCTAACATAGCTCCTCTCACTTTGTAAAAGTTATCTACATCCCTGATTAGATATGCAAACACTGGATCTAGTAATTAGATAAATAGACACTGGATCTAATAATGAATTCAGCAACTACATAAATTCTGGATCTAATAAATTAGCAAACACTGAATCTTGCAATCAGACAATAAGCAAACACTGATCTGGTAGACAAAACTGGTTTTAGAATTTGGTAACTAGCCAATACTTCTAGAAAACCCAACTCAGTAGCTACGGTGGGCGCTCACCTCCTTAGGAAGTTGAGGCTGACCTTCCGCCATGCATAATCTTTTCCTGCCGCCGTCTTCAAGAATGGAGGCCTCCCTACACCCGGACTGGACCCCACCCAAAATACTGTATTTTACTGGATTCGCCCACCTTTTAGTACTCGCTGCTTGCTGCAGGTAGCTAATAATTAGGAAAGGATCGTGTTGCTGCTGGTGGGCGTGTGAGGTGCTTGGTAGAGGAAAAAACTTCAAAGTTTTGGCTGCATCCAGTGCTAAAGCCGTTTGAACAAGTCGATCTACTATGGATGTACATATTCAACTGCCCTGCAAGATAGAAATACTCTTCTTTGTCATAGTTGTGAGTTTATGCTAACCAATGTAAAGAAGGCTGAAAATAAATTGTAATATACTGTTGGTACTAGTAACTTCTAGTAGTAGTAATGATATTATAAACTAGCAAGCACCTGCCACACAGTGGCACTTGATGCACTAACTTTTGCAAGTTAGGAATGCAGTCGCATATAGTATTTTTAGTTTTTCTTATTCTTCTTGTCATCTCATGGGTTCCCTTCTCTTCCTTGTCTATCTCTCTTGCTTCTCTGTATCTCTTGTCCTTTTAAAAAACCTTGGTTTTCTTATCGCCTTCTACTGAATGTGATGACGCTTGCCTCGTGGCACTTGGTGTGCTAAGTTTAGCAATTTAGAAATGCTTTAGCACAATATATTTTTATTTTATTTTTTTAATTTCTTTATATATTTTAAAGAGTAAGAGAGCTAGTGTGTATCATGAGTATTTATAGAAGTGTGTGTGTGTTGGTATAACTAGTGATGTGCTTAGCACAAATGGCGAGTGAGCCTAAAACTACACTATTGTTAAATGATTGATTTTAACTTGAACACCATAGGAAATGTGTTATAAATGATCACCATAGGAAATGTATTATAACTGATCACCGTAGGAAATGTATTATAACTGATCACCATAGGAAATGTTTTATAACTGATCACCATAGGAAATGTATTATAACTGAAGTTCTTTGTACTTCTATTCCAGTATGTACAGGAATGTGTGTATGTGTGTTTGTGTGCGGGGGAGCAGCCCCACCCCTCAACTCATATTTCCTCATACTTGTAACACTCTCATTCTATTCAGTTCTTTAACTCTCTCATTCTGTTCAGTTCTTCCTATTTTCCTTTACTATTTTGTGCTTTCTTTTTCTTATCTGTTATACTTCAGCTTGTCCATACTTTTTATAGTTCTTGCTTGCTTTTGTGTATCATTAATTTTGTTTTGTTTTATGTTCTGTAATTGCACTTTGTTCTTTAGTTCTGTATCATTTTGTTTGAATTTGAGACTGAGTACTGATAGGGATCTTGAGCATACTGGGAATAGTGGATAGACCTGAGTCAGTGTGTTTAAGTCTGGAGATGTTTTTGTCTTTTTCCCTTTGTTTTAATTAGTCTTTGTGTGATAGTTTGGCTGAGTTTTTATAGCTTTACAGGAAGGCAATAATTAAAATCCAACCTTAGGAGTTAAGATTGTGTATATATTATTGATTGGTATAATGATATGTTGGTAAGGTGTAGTTCATTGTAAAAGTATTTGTTTTAATGTGAACTGATTATATTTGATAGAGATGAGTTCTTCCAGCAACTTATAACTTATACAGCATCCTTCACATGTGGCCAATATTCCAGCAACACTGAAGAGTCTCTCCACAGGAGCTGAAGATACTGGAATGCAAAGGTAATTAGTGAATGGGATGACAGGGGCACAGAGTGTAGTTGTATGTATGTGTGTGAATATGTGACCACTCAATATGTAGACAGTGTGTGTGTTTGCATGAGTAGTGAGTGTTGTCCAGTCACAGCGTCAGTTGTCCCATGGGACAATAGAAATGTCTCATGGGATGTCTCATCAAAATATTGAAGTTTATAAAGTTGTAACTTTCACTGCAAATAATTCCTTCTTGTAGTTGAATAGTCATGCTAGTGTATTGTGTTTGTAGTCACATGACTTAACTGGTGGTTTTTATGCCCACCCTGTAAAAGGAGGGGGCAGGGTGTGTGTGTGTGTGTATTGGTTGATTTCTTGGCTCAGGTCCTGAGTTCAACCCCCTCACTGAAAATTTTTCTTCTGTTTTTTTTTTTTTTTTTTTTTTTTTTTTTTTTCCCCTTACAGTGTTTTCCACCAATCCCTAGCTCTGGAGATGTTTTTGTCTTTTTCCCTTTGTTTTAGTTAGTAGTCTTTGTGTGATAGTTTGGCTGAGTTTTTATAGCTTTACCCAATTGTCGTGTGCTACTACAGGCGGGCAATAATTAAAATCCAACCTTAGGAGTTAAGATTGTGTATAATATTATTGATTGGTATAATGATATGTTGGTAAGGTGTAGTTCATTGTAAAAGTATTTGTTTTAATGTGAACTGATTATATTTGATAGAGATGAGTTCTTCCAGCAACTTATAACTTATACAGCATCCTTCACATGTGGCAATATTCCAGCAACACTGAAGAGTCTCTCCACAGGAGCTGAAGATACTGGAATGCAAAGGTAATTAGTGAATGGGATGACAGGGGCATAGAGTGTAGTTGTATGTATGTGTGTGAATATGTGACCACTCAATATGTAGACAGTGTGTGTGTGTGTGTTTGCATGAGTAGTGAGTGTTGTCCAGTCATAGCGTCATTTGTCCCATGGGACAATAGAAATGTCTCATGGGATGTCTCATCAAAATATTGAAGTTAAGGGTGGCCGCACACCGCCTACGCAATTTTTTGTTGATGGTTGCTATGCACGATTACTACTATTGTAAACTTACAGGGGCTTCTCTACTACAACACAAGGACACAGTACCTGCCGAAGGAGCCGCTCACTAATTTTAGAGCGAATCTGGAGGAAATATCAGGAAATATCGGGGCCTGGTTATAAAACTTTGTGGCACTTTTTTGAGCGGTGCGGTAAGTTGGAGCTCCGCAATTTGGTGCATTAAAAGCCGAGCCGATACTCTACTGCAAGACAACGAGTTCTTATCCATTTCAATATTACTTTATGATATATTCGCAATTTTTTCTATTTATAAGATATTATAATAAAATTGTCGTTGTGGTGCAGTTCATTTTTTTTGTTTACCCGTGTATACAATTTTTGTGTCGTTCTCATTATTAGATTCCAAGAAAAACTGTTACAAAATTTGGAGTGAGACTAAGTGTGCTATGAATATCATTATAGGTTAACTTGTGGTTTTTATGCCCACCCTGTAAAAGGAGGGGGCAGGGTGTGTGTGTGTGTATTGGTTGATTTCTCGGCTCAGGTCCTGAGTTCAACCCCCACTTTGGGAATTTTTCATCTGTTTTTTTTTTGTTTGTTTTTTTGTTTTGTTTTGTTTTGTTTTCTGTGCTTTCCACCAATCCCTAGCTCAAGGCATTCTGTCATGAAATAACAATAGTCTAGGTGGGACTTCGGGTGCCCACACCACTTACTGCGAGTTCTTAGCCTGACTAGAAATAGTGATGAAGTTCGTGTAAGACCAGTGACTGGAGGTAGTGATGATGGTTTTTATATGACTAGTGACTAGAGGTAGTGATGGGGTTCAAACGTGACCAGTGACTAGATGTAGTGATGAGGTTCTCATGTGATCAGTGACTAGAGGTAGTGATGAGGTTCATACGTGACCATTGACTAGAGGTAGTGATGAGGTTCATACGTGACCAGTGACTAGAGGTAGTGATGAGGTTCTCATGTGATCAGTGACTAGAGTTAGTGATGGGGTTCTTACGTGACAAGTTGCTCCACTCATAGAGACTGTGTGTGACCTACTATAGTATGTCCAAGTTGAGTTGGCCAGAAAAAAAACTTGAATAACTTTTGAACGGAAGCAGCTACGCATCTGGGGTTTGCACCATTAGAATGCTCGCGCCGAAGCAGTTAAAATATTTCCTCAGTATACTCCAAAACCGGAGAGAAAGTGCTATTCCAAAACTCAATACAAAAGTCTATGGGAATAGAAAAAAAAACACAGGTTTCCCGCTCAAAACGCGCCCGCTTTTAGTCACGTATTGTATTGCGATTAGTTTAGGTTGCGAGTGAAGAAACAGGATAGAAGAAGTGTCCTGTTGTCTCAGAGGGTGCAGGACCACCTGATAGGATGTTGGTAAGATTATTTGTCTACCTATTCAATAACAAATGCCGTATAGCTAATACATTTCAGAGTGATATAGCTAACATTTAGCTAGCAACTTGTAAAACAGCCTTTTTGCCATCAAATTGTGTGCTTGTCAAAGCTGTGTTTATGCCAATTCCTTTTCTGCACTACTAGATGCCGTTTATTGTAAGGATTAGGACCAACTCGGGCAGAACTCCACCTTCAACTCAGATCACAACTATATTTTGTGTATGTGTACTACTTAAATTCTATCATCTCATCAATTTTCTACTGTATATAAATAAATGAAACAATTGTTAACAGTGCTGTACTGCTTAGTCCTGTGAATATCAGAATATTTCTGATGGGATGTAGGGAGGATGATTTGTGTGTGATGATATTTCAGTGTGTAGGAGGAGAGTGTGTATGTGTGTGATGATATTTCAGTGTGTAGAGGAGAGTGTGTATGTGTGTGATGATATTTCAGTGTGTAGGAGTAGAGTGTATGTGTGTGATGATATTTCAGTGTGTAGGAGGAGAGTGTATGTGTGATGATATTTCAGTGTGTAGGAGTAGAGTGTATGTGTGTGATGATATTTTAGTGTGTAGGAGGAGAGTGTATGTGTGTGATGATATTTCAGTGTGTAGGAGGAGAGTGTGTATGTGTGTGATGATATTTCAGTGTGTAGGAGGAGAGTGTGTATGTGTGTGATGATATTTCAGTGTGTAGGAAGAGTATGTGTATGTGTGTGATGATATTTCAGTGTGTAGGAGGAGAGTATTTGTGTGTGATGATATTCAGTGTGTAGGAGGAGAGTGTGTATGTGTGTGATGATATTTCAATGCTAGTATATTGTGTTTGTAGTCACATGACTGGTACAATATGGAGGACTTCATCTTCATTCCCTATACTTCCTCCAAATGGTAGACTGAGTGTGCTATGAATATCATTATAGGGTCTGCTACATATGTAGTAGTTTTAAATTGTTGCTTTAATGCCCACCCTTTAATAGGATATTTGGTGCAGTGTGTTTGTATCGATGTGTGTATAGTGCTTCCAACTTAAAGAGTGGATTTTTTGAAACTACTGTATAGACCCTCACTACCGTCATTTAACATACATACCTTTTCTTCATCCTCTCCCAATAATGTTTAATGTATGTGTGAGTACATATGATTTAAATTAAAACTAATACTCTGCTGCCAACTCATTAAGTGGGTGTGGCAAGTAGGTGGGGCTTCTTAGGAATAGTCGTGGATAAAGCTAGACAGTTAATGGAGTTTGCCCTAGGCTACATATGTATGTGTGGGCGGATGGTTGTACTGTATGTATGTGTGTACATGTTTCTGTAAATGTGTGTGTTTGTGTGCGCATGATACAGTCACATCAGTGACCACGATAGAAATAAGAATATAATATTAAGACATTGTTTGTTGTTGTTGTTGTTGTTGTTGTTAATTTTACATTGTGCATTCTCTACTATATTGTGGCCATGTTTTGATCTTTTTGTGTAATTGTGTTCAGAACTCCCAAACTGCGCGTGGTGGACCCCCTGGACTAGGAGGGGCAACTCATTACCAGACGCAAGGACTTGGAGCACTAGAAGTACCTGAACCTGTTTCCACAGCAGAATGTCACGGTGGGTGTGGTCATGTGATTGATCAATGTGGTCATGTGATTGCTGTGAGGGGTCATGTGATTGATGAGTGAGTTCTGGCGATTGATGAGTGAGGTCTGTATTTGGAATGAGTGAGGTCATGTGATTGATAAGTGGGGGTCATGTGATTGATGAGTGGGTCATGTGATTGATGATTTGGCATAGTGAGTGATGATGTGGTCCATGTGATTGATGCGTGTGTCATGTGATTGAATGAGTGTTGTCATGTGATTGGTTGGTGCATTCTCTACTATATGTGGGCCACTACTTTGAATCATTCTTTGTTAATTATGTTCAGAACCTCCCAGTGCGCGTGGTGGACCCCCTGGACTAATGAGGGGCAACTATGGGGTCATGTGATTGATGAGTGGGGTCGTGTGATTGATGAGTGTGGTGGGTGAACTAATCATAGTCTCCATACATCAAGACAATGATTTTCACGTGTCCTATGAGGTACAAATATAGTTCATTTTATTTTCTTCTTTCTCCTCTGGTTTCTTTTCCATCCTCCAGTGTCTCAAGTTCTACTGTGGTCTCTGGCACAAAGTGGACCACAGCTTCAACCAGTCCACAACCAATTACACCCACCTGCTCCAGTGAGTTGCGACATGGAAAGTGGCGGGTGTGGTCTATGTATGAGTGGGTGTGGTCAGTTTTTAGGGGTTGAAAAGTAATGGCACTGGTTCATTAAATTACAACTTCTGTGTGTAAGTGTGGCGTGGATGTGTGAAAATTGGTGTGTGTGGTGTTGGTGTGTGTGTGTGTGTGGTGGAATTAATTGGGTGGGAAGTTTAAGTCAGATGGTGTGTATTATTCAGAACCCTGATTGAGTTCCCTAAGTTAAGCCTTAATGAATTGTGTAGAGTGGTCCTCTTTTTTCATCTCTCTCGCTTTCTCTTCCAATGCCAACCCCCCCTCCCATTCCTCCTTTCTCTTGAGACTTGTACATTAGAGATCCTGTTGCCAATTATATCTTCTCTACTCAGTGGAGGGAAGGGAAGAGGGAGGGAATAAGTCTCATGGTTTTTGGATACAGGATTTTTTTCTAGGGGGGGGGAAAGTCAAATAGCGACCTTATAGTTGTATTTTTTTTTGTCCTTGCAATACTAGTAAGGTAAGGAAATTAAACTTATTTTATTATATTTATGTATTGATCAATTGATTACCTCTAATAAACAGCTTTGTTCATTTTGAAAGCTGAATATCTCTGACATTAATTAAGCCAGACTCCTAATAGGTTATCCTTCTAGTTTGAATGGAGTAGGTGTATCATTTTATGGATCACCAGTTCCAGTTTGAAAGTTGCTTTTAGCACTGGTCATTGTGAAGCAGCTGCCTGGTTGGTAAGGGTATATTTGTTGCTTTGGCAGACTGTAGAAGTTGCTGAGTAGTAGCTAATGGATATCAGAGGGTATTTTAGGAAAAAGAGACCTTGTGGCTCCAAAGGAAGTGAATCCGAACCCCAAAAAAGCAAATGTGATAGCTATGAATCGGTGGAACACAAGGAACAGATTCGAGCAGTGCAGCAGAGAGAGAGAGTGAGGAGGTGAGGGAGGAAGAGAGAAGAGGTGAGAAAAGAAGTGCAGCAGAGGGAAGAAGGGCAGCAGAGGGAAGAAGTGTAGCAGAGGGAAGAAGGGCAGCAGAGGGAAGGAGTGCAGCAGAGGGAAGGAGTGCAGCAGAGGGAAGGAGTGCAGCAGAGGGAAGGAGTGCAGCAGAGGGAAGGAGTGCAGCAGAGGGAAGGAGTGCATCAGAGGGAAGGAGTGCAGCAGAGGGAAGAAAGGCAGCAGAGGGAAGAAGTGCAGCAGAGGGAAGGAGTGCAGCAGAGGGAAGGAGTGCAGCAGAGGGAAGGAGTGCAGCAGAGGGAAGGAGTGCAGCAGAGGGAAGGAGTGCAGCAGAGGGAAGGAGTGCAGCAGAGGGAAGAAGTGCAGCAGAGGGAAGAAGGGCAGCAGAGGGAAGGAGTGCAGCAGAGGAAAGAAGTGCAGCAGAGGGAAGAAGGGCAGCAGAGGGAAGAAGTGCAGCAGAGGGAAGAAGTGCAGCAGAGGGAAGAAGGGCAGCAGAGGGAAGGAGTGCAGCAGAGGGAAGAAGGGCAGCAGAGGGAAGAAGTGTAGCAGAGGGAAGAAGTGCAGCAGAGGGAAGAAGGGCAGCAGAGGGAAGGAGTGCAGCAGAGGGGACTGCAGCAGAGGGAAGGAGGGCAGCAGAGGGAAGGAGTGCAGCAGAGGGAAGGAGGGCAGCAGAGGGAAGAAGGGCAGCAGAGGGAAGAAGGGCAGCAGAGGGAAGAAGTGCAGCAGAGGGAAGGAGTGCAGCAGAGGGAAGGAGTGCATCAGAGGGAAGAAGGGCAGCAGAGGGAAGAAGGGCAGCAGAGGGAAGAAGTGCAGCAGAGGGAAGGAGTGCAGCAGAGGGAAGGAGTGCAGCAGAGGGAAGAAGTGCAGCAGAGGGAAGAAGTGCAGCAGAGGGAAGAAGTGCAGCAGAGGGAAGAAGTGCAGCAGAGGGAAGAAGTGCAGCAGAGGGAAGAAGTGCAGCAGAGGGAAGATTGCAGCAGAGGAAGGAGTGGCAAGCAGAGGAAAAGTGCACGAGGGAAGGAGTGCAGCAGAGGGATAAGGGCAGCAGAGGGAAGGAGTTCAGCAGAGGGAAGAGTGCAGCATAAGGGAATGAGTGCAGCAAGGAAGGAGTGCAGCATAGGGCTGAGTGCAGCAGAGGGAAGGAGTGCAGCAGAGGGAAGAAGTGCAGCAGAGGGAAGGAGTCAAGCAAGAGGGAAGGATTGCCATCATAGTGAAGGAGTGGGCATCAGAGTGAAGAAGGCAGCAGAGGGAAGCAGGGCAGCAGAGGGAAGGAGTGCACAGAGGGGAAGGAGTGGCAGCAAGGACGGAGTGCAGCAGAGGGAAGGAGTGGCAGCAGAGGGAAGGAGTTTCAGAGGAAGGAGTGCAGCGAGGAAGAAAGGCAGCATCGGGAAGGAGTTCAGCAGAGGGAAGGAGTGGCAGCAGAGGGAAGGAGTGCATCAGGGGAAGGAGTGCAGCAGAGGGAAGAAAGGCAGCAGAGGGAAGGAGTGCAGCAGAGGGAAGAAGGGCAGCAGAGGGAAGGAGTGCAGCAGAGGGAAGAAGGGCAGCAGAGGGAAGGAGTGCAGCAGAGGGAAGGAGTGCAGCAGAGAAAAGAAGTGCAGCAGGGGGACGTAATATAAAGATGAACATTGGCGGAGGCAATCCCAAACTAAGCTCCAACCTAAAGCATTCAAAGGCTAGCCTGAAGAAATTGTACAAATCTAGGCTTACCTACAAGAAAAGTTGGTAGGAAAAGTATTTTTTGTATGTTTTAATAAGTATAGGTGAAAATCCTAGGGGGGGGAAACTCTGCTCAGGGGGGGGAAATCCCAGGGTTCCCCCCCCTCTGTATCAAACCCTGGGTGTGTATGTTAGAAAGATAGGTCTATATTTGTGTTTCTCTATGGCAGACAACTGGGTGTGAGTGGAGCATGTGGGGGTGGTATAGTAGAGATGGAATGATGTGTGTAGCTGGCAGTGAATGACAGAAGGAATAGTTATTTAGATGGAGGACGGGCCAGCTGAACGAGGAAAGGTGTTGCAAGACGTACAATGGAATGGGTTGTGTGTGTGTGTGTGATAGAGTCCTAGGTATTGGCTAGTTGCAGCCTCCAGCAATGTGCTGGTGTGCTCTGTTGTGTTCATATTGGGAGAATTAATTGCACTAGTCAAAGTTTCTAACTAGTCCACTCACTGGAAATTATTTAAAGGGGTGGGAGCAGCTCAGGAGACCATAACGTGTTTGCACTGTAAGGCCCTTGAGGTAGACTTGGTGGTCGAATGGGGTGGGCGTGGCTCCTTCGGTTTCCGTAAAACAGGCATTTTGTGTTCGGCTAATACATTTTGACTGCTGAGAGTAAGGTGGGGAGACCTTAAAGGGGTGGGAGCAGCTATCAGGAGACCATAACGTGTCTGCACTGTAAGGTCCTTGAGGTAGACTTGGTGGTCGAAAAATGTGGGCGTGGCATCTTTGGTTTCCCTAAAATAAGCTTTTTTGTGTTTGGCTAATACATTTTCAGTGCTGAGAGTCAGGTAGGGAGACCTTAAGGGTGGCCGCACATAGCAACGCGTACTGCCTGTAGATCCGGACATTAATTTATTCCCCGCCAATACCCCACCATTTGATAATACGCGAGCAGAAACTATCGCGCAGTAGTAGCAGAAGTATACTTTGCGAAGTTGTAGTGTTTTAGTTTAGCTTCTTGTTGTCTCATATCCGTTTACAGCAACTCTCCATACGTTGTCTGAGCTCACGCAGCAAGGTGCACCAGGCTGCCTCTCCTCCTGTAGCCGTTCTCTGGACTCTGCGCACCTGAACTCAAGCGGATGGATATACCAGGCTCGATTTCTGCGGAGCGAAGACTTCCCAAGCTGCGCAGATCTAATACCTTCACCTATGGCTATCTCCAATAAACTGCTCTCTCTTCTGACTCTCTTATTATTGTTGTATTGATGTTTGTTTACTCTTGATAATGGCGGGCTCTTTTTAGAACCAATACAAACTAATTGAAAAAAAAATTGCTCGCGTACTCGTAAGTACGAGATATGGGGGTGGGGCTATTTCTTAAGAATTGCGAGTGGAATTAAAGTTCCAAATTTTGTAACAGTTTTTCTTGGAATCTAATAATGAGAACGGCACAAAAATTTTATACACGGGTAAACCAAAAAAAAATGAACTGCACCACGTTGAGAATTTTTCAATATCTTATAAATAGAAAAAAATGCGAATATATCATTAAGTAATATTGAAATGGAGAATAACTCTTTGTCTTGCAGTAGAGTATCGGCTCGGCTAGTAGTGCACCAAATTGCGGAGCTCCAACTTACCGCACCGCTCCAAAAAACTGCTACAAAGTTTTATAACCAGGCCCCGATATTTCTTCCAGATTCGCTCTAAAATTAGTGAGCGGCTCCTTCGGCAGGTACTTTGTCCTTGTGTAGTAGTGGAGAAGCCCCTGTAAGTATACAATAGCAGTAATCGTGCATAGCAACCATCAACAAAAAATTGCGTAGGC
>WLWD01004012.1_pt1 | contig 17917 bp, 19 predicted proteins | sample 6712731 | NCBI WGS metagenome assembly WLWD01 (sample SAMN12718690, study PRJNA576275) | sponge metagenome | isolation source: marine sponge | host: Mycale hentscheli | place: New Zealand: South Island, Marlborough, Capsize Point | collected 2014-11-01
GGGCTATGTAGTGTACTCTGGGCTATGTAGTGTACTCCGGGCTATGTAGTGTACTCCGGGCTATGTAGTGTACTCTGGGCTATGTAGTGTACTCCGGGCTATGTAGTGTACTCTGGGCTATGTAGTGTACTCCGGGCTATGTAGTGTACTCTGGGCTATGTAGTGTACTCTGGGCTATGTAGTGTACTCCGGGCTATGTAGTGTACTCCGGGCTATGTAGTGTACTCCGGGCTATGTAGTGTACTCTGGGCTATGTAGTGTACTCTGGGCTATGTAGTGTACTCCGGGCTATGTAGTGTACTCTGGGCTATGTAGTGTACTCCGGGCTATGTAGTGTACTCCGGGCTATGTAGTGTACTCCGGGCTATGTAGTGTACTCCGGGCTATGTAGTGTACTCTGGGCTATGTAGTGTACTCCGGGCTATGTAGTGTACTCTGGGCTATGTAGTGTACTCCGGGCTATGTAGTGTACTCTGGGCTATGTAGTGTACTCTGGGCTATGTAGTGTACTCCGGGCTATGAAGCATGTGTCTTACATTCTGTTTTCCTGGTACCAAGTCCTTCTGGTCTGATACAATTGTTAAACTGACGATGATCTTTCACTGGGATGTGTTTGGTCATGGAAAGCTGTCACTGCTAGTCTGTTTACTGCCGAGATGTGGCTATGATTAAGTTAGTTAAGACTGTCTTTATTCGTGTGTGTGTGTGTGTGTGTGTGTGTGTGCTACAGTGGAGGCAATGGGCAGCCCAAGCTTCCCATACTCAGACTGAAGAAGAGAGGAGATGACGATGGCACATTTGAAAAACAGGTGACTTCCCTCCCTCTCTCTCTTCCCTCCCTTCCTCTCTTCCCTCATCTCATGTAACTATCCAACATAACATGCATGTGTGGTATATGTGGGTGTGGCACATGGCATGCCCGTGCCAATAGCTTCCACTTTGGTTGTGTTGCCCAATTTCTCTTGCGTCATATTTATCTTGTTCTTTGACTACTAATACTTGTTAAACATACGTTTCCAGGAATTCTGTATTTAGAAGGTTATTGTTCTCTTAGTGTGACGTACAAATCATTGCTCAAAGGCCGACATGGGCATTAACTGTATCCATCTAACTCTCTCTCTCTCTCTTCCCCCCCCCCCCCCCCCCCCCCCCCCCCCTCCCTTCAAAAAAGAAAGAAATAATGGCCGTTTGAGTAGTAGACCATCACTGAGCCAGCCACACTAATAACACAAGTACCGTCTGAGGTAGGCTAGAGATCTGGCACAGGTACTGTCAAGATCTGGCACAGGTACTGTCACTGAGCTATGCTAGAGATCTGGCACAGGTACGTCACTGAGCTAGGCTAGAGATCTGGCACAGGTACTGTCTGGGCTAGAGATTATTATTTGCATTAATGCTTGCACGGGTGAAAGTCCTCTTCCGTCTAGAAGTGTTCCTCTCTCTGTGTTCCTCATTTATCCATCCATAGTTCCTATGATTTAAGTTGTTTAATTGTCTCAGGAGAGCTCCAAGAATGACTCCTACTGCTGGGTGTGTCACGATGGCGGAGACGTACTCTGCTGCGACAAGTGCCCGCGAGTGTTCCACTTGGACTGCTGCAATCTCGACAAGCCTCCGGATGATGAAGACAACGAGTGGGTGTGCTCCGTGTGCCAGGTCAGTTGCTATGGATATGGTACAGGGTTTCATTGGCATTTTTATCAATGTACTCTTTTTTTCTTTTTCTTTTCCTGCAGAATATTGCTCGTAAGACCAAGAGGTCTCGTCCGTCCAACTTATGCGAGCTTCTGAAATTGGCCGTGGAAAGAATGTCCTTTCCAGGAGTAAGTTCAATTGTGGCATGTATGGCCCAGTGTTAGTTTATGGACAAGTGACTAACACTCTCAATGCGCATGCACGAGAGAGTTACTAGTAGTCATTCTGTATGTTTGTATGTCTTACTGTTTGTCTGTTGTGCTCTTCTTTTGTTTTCTTTTTTTTTTTTTTTTTTTGAGGTTACTGGCAATATTTACTGTTGCAACTTACTCAGAACGATGATTTAAGACTCTTGAATTCTGGGCCAATTTTTTAGCAAACGATAGTCAGTCAACTCTGTGTGGGCACTAGCATTGGGGGGCAATGCCCCTATTGTTACATCGGAGTCATGTGAGCAAATAATTTTTTTTGTAGTTATCTTTATGCTCCTTTGGAATTAAAACTTCACAGTGAAGCTGTCAGTGAACGTCTCTTGCACGTTGAGCTCTCTAATAAAGATAGCATTTACATCTACATTTTTTCACTGCACAAGCTTTAATAGTTTACACCAAATAAATTATTCTTTTTGTCTCGAAAATGATTTTGATAGCTAGTCAAAGTGTGTAGTAGTGCTGAGGGTTGGCACCTTTGAGTGCTTCATTGCGTCATCGTTCTGTGAGAGTTAGAGATAAGTAGTCCAACACTAGTACTGTCACGTTTCCACGGAGACAAGTGGTCATCATTGGAGATGTGTACTATTTTCATTTTCATTTTGTGTTTGTTTTGCAGACTGAATTGTTTAGAACCCCTGTCCCCCCTGACATCATGCCCCACTACAAGGAGTACATCTTCCATCCCATGGACTTGGGCACCATCAAACAAGTAAATACCAACGGGTTGACTCCCAGAGCTAGTCTGTGACTTGTGTGTGTGTGTGTGTGTGTGTGTGTGTGTGTGTGTGTGTGTGTGTGTGTGTGTGTGTGATTACAGAAAATTAGGAGTAATGAATATCAGTCAACACGCGAGTTTCTCCACGACACTGAGTGGATTCTCCATAACTGCACCATCTATAATGGAGGTGTGTTGGTTTTGACTAGCTGGAGTAATTCTATGAAATTCAAGTTGTATATCTTTTCCTTTCTAGGTAAACATGCGTTGACTAAGATAGCCAAGAACATTGTGAAGGTCTGCATGGAAGACGTAAGTCCACCATAAGTGTGTTGATGATGAGTTGGTATGCCATAGGCTAACTAATTTACCACTTATTCAAATCACTCACTAGCTCCCTCGGGGAGACACCAGTCTCTTGTTCTGACACGTGTGCCTATGCCCAATGTTCTACCATGTTTAGCTGTTCTTACTTATAACTTTTTGTTCTGTAGATGCGAGAGATTGAACTGTGTCCTGGTTGCTACTCTCTCACTGTCAAACAGCCGCCCGACTGGTTCTGTATTCCTTGTGTAAGTTTAGAATTCTTGACGTGTGTGTGTGTGTGTGTGTGATAATACCTGTACATATTCCTTTTGTAGAATACACCTCATCCTGTAGTTCTTGCTAAGGTCCGTGGTTATCCTCTATGGCCAGCTAAGGTAAGTGCCTGCAAGTAGCTTCATTAGATGTACGTTTTTTTAAAAAAAAATTTGCTCCTTTTTTATTTATCTTTTTCATGTACAGCTCATCAGTGAGACGAAGGACAAGTGTGACGTGCGCTTCTTTGGTCAGCATGACAGGTACGCGTGTGTTTATGTGTAAGATGCTTGAAGAGTTGAGATGAAGTAATTAACTTGACCCAGCTTTGTTTCCTTTCAGTTCCTAACATTATCTCACCCTTTCTCTATCCTGTCATCATCTCTCTGTTTAGATCTCTCGTTCCCAAGAGTGAAATTCAAGTTCTGAACGGCTTGCCTCCCAAGCCTAGCAGCAAGACGAAGCACTGGAACTTGGCCATGCATGAGCTGAAGATGTACGGCATGAACGTGGAGAGCCAGCGCTCCGATGTGGAGGGAAAAGGAGACAAGTCTACAGTGCTGGCAAAGAAGAAGGACAAGTCGGGAATACTTAAGCCTGGAAGCAAGAAGGCGTCACCCACCAAGCCAGCGACTGTAACAACACACCAGACAGCTTCGGCAGCATTGGTCCCTCCCATCGTGCAGGTCACCAGGGAGCCTGGCAAGGAGGACGTCACGCCTAACTTGACTTCCGAGCTAGACGCTTCCAGTCCTGGTAGTCCCCCGAGTCTCCAGATTGACTTGGACAGTGGAAGCAGCCGGAACAATAAGTCTCCCAACAGAGGCCGGCCCAACCCCTCTGGAGGGATGAACCTGTATGACGGAAGTCGCAGCTCGCAAGTGACAGGCACGCTCAACGGGGGGAACAACATGCCGGTGGTTGTCATGAACACCCCTGGGAATCAGCCCAGTGTGCATAAGAAGAAAGCAGGTGGCAAGGCCGGTGCCTATTTGTCCGACGTCATATCCATTCTAACCAGGAAGCGTATTGTGAGTGGCCACAGTGCCAGCGAGGGGGGCGGGTCCACAGGAAGTGGAGCTGTCAGCGGAACGCCTACTAGTGAGGCCGAGACAGCAGCTAAGCAGAAGCCTGCCATAGCTGAAGGATCACAAGTGGCCAGTAGTAGTCCTTTTAGCAGTATCTATGTGTCTAGCAACAAGACGGCCATTGCAGTCGTGGATCCAAACAATCCCAGAAGACCCAAGAGAAAGGCGATCAAAGGATCCACTCCTGGAGATTCTCCTGCTGCTAAGAAACCTAGAGTTGCGGGAGCTGCGTCCACCACAGCAGCTGCAACGCCCGGGACAGGGAGTGGGTCGGTCGATCTCAACCACTTGGCCAACCCTGCAGCTTACGTGGCTATGATCCAGGAATACGGCAGTGCTGCGATCGGCGCTCTTAAGAAGAGCTCGAGTCCCTCTCCTTCTGTGCCAGTCACGACAGCCGCTGTGGCCACCACACCCGTGGCTGCCGTCCGGACGGAAGCTGCTGTGGCAGCTGCCGCTACAACACCGTCACCGTTACCTCCTCTGCCAGAAAATACGGAAGACTCGTCAGTGGACGTGACCAATATTTCAATTCCATCAGTAGCTGCAGTCGCAGTGGCTCCAGGAGCTGCCACTGCATCAGTCACCAAACCTCGGGTTGCTGGGCTGGCTTCGAAGAAGATAAAAAAGCCAAACAGGAACCGGGGCAAGTCTTCTTTCAGAAATCAAGGAGCCGGAGGCGGTGGCCTAGGGAAGCCAGCTGTGGCACCGTCGCAGAAAACTCCTTCGTCCGTGCCTTCTGTGATCAATGCCCTCGCAGCTGCCATAGCAACAAGCGTGCCAGCGTCATATCCTCCCACTTCCGTGACTCCCACCACTTCCTCCGTGGCTCAGATTCCATCCTCGTCCATCTTCACGGGCAGCACCACGCGTGGGAATCAGCTGCCTATGTCGACACATGTCTCTGCCGTGGCCAGGCATGACAGTCCTACCAGTAGCAACGGGTCCGCAGATGTTCGGGGGGACATTGCGGGTGACTTGGATCTGGGGGGAGTCAATGTGGACTTTGCTGGTGGGACATCAATGGATCTGATGGCTGACACGATGCGTAGAGTCAATTCCTCGTTTGTCACCCGTGTGAACCAAATGACGGGAGTTTCTGAAGACATGGGATACAATTACTTCATGGAGAAAGTGAGTTCTTCTTGGATGTCCTGTCGGCAGCTTTGTCATACATTTATTTATTTATTTATTTTTTTACATTTGCAATATTCTTTTTTTTCCTCTCCATAGCTCATGTCTTCTGTGAAGAATGTACTAGTGGAAATGCTGTCTACATTTGAGTCCAAAGGTCGGATGAGTGCCAAGCAACTGAGAGAGCAGATGCACCAGTGCTGGCCGGTGTCCAACTCTGCAAGTGCAATGGAGCAGCTGGGGAAGGAACTCAGAGAAGAAATGAAGCAGTCCTTGGAAGTGGTGTGTTAATTAGTATAGAAAATCAAAGGGGCGCATGAATTTAACGAGGTCAATTTCTTCAGGTACGAGCATCTGCTGCCTTACAGCTCGAGCAAGTCGTGAGTGAAGTTAGAAGGCAAGTTGAGAAAGAGAAAGAAATTGCCATTACAGAGACGAAGAAGAAGAAATGGGTATGTGCTAGTAAATGATAGCATTCAGTTAATATAAATATTAGTTGAATTGTTGTGTGTGTTGTGTTACAAATTGTGAAAACTAGGCTATCTTTTCTTTTTTTATGTTATCCAGTGTTCATATTGCTACAAAGAAGCCCAATATAACTGCTGCACTAATGCGTATTACTGCAACGAAGATTGCCAAACTGCAGACTGGGAAGATCATTCCAGCGTCTGTACCTCAAAGACCAAGTGCAGCTGCAAAGGAGCCGATGAAACTGGAGTTCCCAGTCCCTTGGACGTGGTCCCACCGCAGCAGAGGAGCTTGGAGCCCCTTCAGCCACAGCACCCGGCTACTTCTCTGGACCACCATGTCGCTGAGGCTCCTGGGATCACTGGCCAGCAAGACGTTGGCGTACCTCTGGCCACTGGTAGCAGTAACTCCAGCGTCGACCCACACAGTTTCCTCTACTCGTCACCCATGTTGGTAAACCACCAACAGCAACCTCAGCAGCAGCAGCAACAGGTTGGTTTGGCAACTACCGATCCTCACAGCCAGCAGTCTCAGCAGCAACAAGCTCAGCAACAGCAGCAGCAACAAGCCCAGCAACAACAGCAACAAGCCCAGCAACAACAGCAACAAGCCCAGCAACAACAGCAACAAGCCCAGCAACAGCAACAAGCTCAGCAACTCTCCAATCAGGCTTACATGCAGGCGATGCAGGTCCATTCTCTGCAGATGCGATCTCAAGTTCAGCAACAGCAGCAACAACAACAAGGCATTCGCCCGGAGCATCACATTCATGGCCTCCACTCGCACCAAATGGATAGTGGCCCACCCCCTTCTGCGTCTCACCTGTCGGCTGCCCCCGGTATGGTCGACCACCAGGCCTCCATTAGCGGGGGTGGTAGCAGCATGGAACACCACTCTGACGGCATGATCACCACGGCCAACACAGCGTCCCCGCCCGTTCACATTCAGAACCTTCTGCTCAATCAGCATCAGCAGCAGAGTACCAGTGGTGGGACTTCTTCAAAGGGCAGCTCCGGGGGCATCATTGCTGGCGGCAACTCCATGCTGATGAGCCATCAGAGCTCTGCCAATCCTCACCATCCTGGCATCCATTCTTCTGCCATGGGCACTGGAACGCTGCTCATTCCACACAATGACTTCCATGTGCCTATTCTCCCTCCCATGCAAGCCACCACACCCACCTCCCAAAACCACAGCTTCTTTCTTTAATACTGCGTTTTAACTCCAAGAATCACAGGAGTTTGCATTGCATCCATGCTTCTGAAAATAATGAATTTCTCTTGTTCTTTATATTTTTTTGTTTTGTTTGTTTCCTGCATTTTTTTTCTTTCTGTGGCATGAAATATGAGCTATAGCATAGAACTATATCATCCAACTTTACTTTTTTTTTCCCCTAAAATTTCTCATACTTTTTGGCATTTCTCCATGAAAGCAAATTGTGCAAATAAATTGTAAATGGTTTTGTTGGGGTACTGGATGAAACCAATTGTGCTACAATTTATAAATAAATTGTAAATGGTTTTGTTGTGGGAGTTGGAGTACTGGATGAGACCAATGGATCTACACAACCAAAGTTTACCCGCAATGCACCTTGCTGCAACAGAGAGAGGATCAATTGGGACTCCCTTCTTTAAACTAGCTAGTCATGTTTGTGAGTAGATGACAACTGGAAATGAGAGCTGTTGATATTAGAAACCATTATCTCTTAATTTGGGAGTGGTTTATTAAAACAAGATGAATACTTTGAGATGTGTAGTCTACTGATGAAATAATGATACAACTAAATATTTGTGTGTGTTCTATTGGTAACTTAAACACCTCTCATCCCCAATTAACCCCTTAACCTTTTTTATGCCACTGCAGTAATTTATTATGACTATCAGTGCATCACTCGCAATTTTACTACATTTATACACGGAGCACACAAACTAGTATCAGAACGTTCGGTATGCATGTGGTGGTTAGTAAGTCAGTGAAAAATGTCAAATAATTATCTCACATATAACTCGATGGTGGAAATAATGACGTCTTCATCGGCATGGCTGAGACTGAGGCAGAGTCTCAGTTCTATGTCATCGCTCGTAGCATGAGGCAAGCGTGTCCAGAACCACGGCGGGCTGTTGAACTGACAGCAGCTGCTGTAAATGCCACATCCTTCTCCGTCCCATAGAGGGTTGCTCACATAAAACAAGTTCTTGTCGTAACCGGGGCCCCTGTTTCCGGTATCACAGAAATAGCTGTCGCCCACGAAAGGGGGCAACTGGTAAGCCCAATCCTGTTGGTTGTTGGAGCAGGGACAAGCGTAGGCAGGATTGTACGAGTGATCAATCTCGTATCTGGCCGCAGCAAACGTCCATATGTGCTGCCTGTTGCCGGAGGGTCCATGAGTTATGGATACGCCGTCTACATATGCGGACTCTAGGGTCAAGTTGCGAACAGCGTAGTTCTCAAATGCCTCGGGAGCTCCTTTCTGATAGGCCAGTATCCTCCCACACACTTCAGTATATCTCAATTTTTGGAGAGGAAACACTATTGAGTCGCAGGAGAACTGCAATGGGTTCGTCTGGCCACACCCTCTGATTGGAGAGGTGTGAAGTGTCAAGTGGGCTGGGCAAGCTGCACCAGTATCCGCCATGTCCAGGTAGTGGACTCTGCTCCATCCGCTCCCACTGCAAGGGTGGTCCAGGAAGAAGTCGATGGCACTTTCCAGAGGCCATCTGACACTCTGGTTAGAAAGGCACAGCAATGAATGAGGTTGCAAAACTCGCACCGGTCGAGTACATGAACCAAACTTCCAGCAAGACAAATAAATGACAAAAAACGTGACAGTACTACTAGACATCTCTTAAATGTCAAGAGAAGTAGGAGCTGGAAGAATACCTGTACTCTGAGTCAAGTGACTGCGTTGTGAGCTTATTAATATCAAAACACTACAAACTCCCAAATTCATGGGTTGATTCTAAAGCCCTTGCTTTGATTGTTTTGAAAGTATCTTTGTAATTACATAGGTGCCAACTTTCCAGAATCTATTTCAGGGACAAAAACCACACCCTGGCCACACCCAAATACCACACCCACAATGACATAATTTTTAATGACATCATATATGCAATAGTTTAAAATTACAATAGCTGTTCTTCTTCTTCACCATTAAAATAAAAGCAATTTTGCTGTAGCAGAGCTAGCTTTAGCCTTTTACTTGTGGCATGTTTATAGTGATTACTAGTAGCTTTGATTAGGTCTAGACAGCCAGCTGGCTAGCACAGCTATAAGTAAATAACCAAGGGCTACTACTTCACTATAGTATGTCCAAGTTGAGCAGATAATGTACAGCAGATGGAAAACGCAAACTGGTGAGGCTTTCTTCTGAAAAGACAGGATTAAAATCAGTCGATTCTACCTACTGTGTCCCAAGAAATATTCTGATATTCACAGGATTCAGCAGTACAGCACTGTTAACTTGTAGCTAAAGCTACTAGACTTTCTTGTTAAATAAAATTAATCAATTGTTTCATTTACTTATGTATATAAAAATTGATGAAAATGATAAAATTGTGATCCGAGTTGAAGGTGGAGTGCTGCCTGAGTTGGTCCTAATCCTTACTATAAACGGCATCTACAGTAGTGAAGAAAAGGAATTGGCATAAACACGGCTTTGACAAGCACACAATTTAACAGCAAACAGCTTAAGTGTGGCTGTATTACAAGTTGCTAGCTAAATGATAGCTATAATCACTGTGATATTTGCTATACGGCAGTTGATATTGAACAGAGACAAATAATCTTACCTACATCCAATCAGGTGGTCCTGTACCCTCTGTGACAACAGGGCACTCTGTCTATCCTGTTACCACACTCACAACCTAAGCTAATCGCGACACAAAGCTAGAAACGCAGCAATCTGAGAAGAAGCCATTGTTTACAAAATCAATTGAGCCATACCGCGACTAAAAGCAGACGCGCTGTGAGCGGGAAACCTGTGGTTTTTCTATTCCCATAGACTTTTGTATTGAGTTTTGGAATAGCACTATCTCTCCGGTTTTGGAATATACTGAGGTAATATTTTTAACCGCTTCGGCGCGAGCTTTCCAATGGTGCTAACCCCGGATGCGTAGCTGCTTCCGTTCTAAAGTTATTCAAGTTTTTCTTGCGGCCAACTCAACCTGCAGGCTTCCGGGACATACCATTGCACTTTCCGGGACTCCGTGACAGAGTGATAAATCCGGGACTGTCCCGGATGATCCGGGACAGTTGGCACCTATGTAATTACAAAATCATCAAAAAAAAATTCAAAGTGTATTGACAGCTTAATTTTAGTTATCACCTGCTGTTGGCGAGTTTAGAGTCACCGTTGTTGATAGAACACACACAACAAACATTTCACAATATTTGAGACTTTACAGGGAGTGACAAATACAATTATTGGAAGAGGGCAAAAATACTACATAATTCAGGGTTAGGAAAATGGGGGACAGGGGAGTAACTGCCCCCCCCCCCCCCCCCCCCCCACTTTTGACAGGGGGCTCAGCCTCCCCCCATTAATTTTATATGAGTGTAGTCATTGTCTTAATCATCCACAAGGGTTAGAGAAAAGAGCGACTAACTTCAGTATGTATTTTTGAAATTGTGGTGGCCTCAGTAGTCTGGCGCGCGCAGCCCCGCGAAAGGGAAAGGGTCTGGCTGGCGAGAGACAAGTGGCCTCAGCCCCTCCACTTTTCAACTTGTTACTATATCGCATGAAAGTACCTAGCTTTCTCCAGTATACTGGGCCAAAATCAGTAGTAGTAGTCAGTTGCGAGTGGTATCACGCATTTAACCAGCCGTAGTTTCTCCGCGAGTAAAGTGACGTCGGGTAAAGGGTTCCATTTAGAAAAACTCTATGTAACTTATTTCATTTCCCGCACCGTCGGAAGAAGGAAGCAGAGGCAAAAACTTGAGGTGTCAACGAGACTAAATTAGAAGTGAGAACGGGGTGACAGCCAGTTGTCCTTAGATGCACCTTTGTGAAAATTAGCTGCGACAGTCTAACATCCCTAACATGGCATTTAGAAGAGGCGTGGACTTCGTTCAGCTGGAGAGAGACGAGCTGGTTGAGTTCAGGCCAGTAGTCGTCTACATCACGGCTCCAGTGAGGCACAAAGATTTCAGCTCGCAGACTTCAGGCCACAAACACTTCAGCCATCTTTCTAATTTCCCTGATGGAGTCCTGAAGAGAGATGCCAACCCTTACAACCTGTGTCTGGTGGAAGCCAGCCCTGATGTGGAGCAACTCAAAGAACAACTGTCAGCCGCTTTTGGGGAGTACACAAAAGCAGCTCACAAAGTGGTGGTGCTGAACGCTCATGGCTCACCTGATGGTATCATTCTGAAGGAGAATGCAAGAGGCTCTCCTGAGGTGCTAATAGACGGGCGTCAGTTTGCAGAGATTGTCTCCAAGTTCACGGACTACCACCACCTCCATGTGTTTGCTTTCTTTGCATACGGTCACATTTTTGCCGACCAGTTCTACACGTACGTGCGCCAGGGGTTGCCGGGGGACGCAGGCAAGGTCATGGCCGTGTCGTACTTCACGTCTAAGAGCAAGCCCACCGTTTGGGACGTGGTGTGCACCGCTGGGAACGGAAGTGTGGAAGTTACTAGGGAGATGAGAGACTTCATCAAGAATACCATCAGAACTAACAATCCGTACAAGACTTTGGAACAAAAGATCAAACCTTGACCCATCTTCCACACTTGAGGTATGAAACATTATGCAAACTCAATATTCATTTTACATCAATTTGTATTTTTTTGGAACAAAAAATCAGCATTTGTTTGTGTATTAATAAGAATTGGAAAAACAAACAACAACAACAACAAAGATGAAATGTTTGTCAAAAGATAAAGAAAAGAGTTATCTTGTGTAGTATATTTATACATAATTGGTTTGTTGGTATCTTGGAGGTTGTAGAGTAGTATCCATGGAGAGAAAGAAGATCACATGAGGTCCAGCTATGGTGTTAGTGTGCATGTGTGTAAAAAAAACAAAAACAATATGGTATTGTCCGGTACGTACAAAAGATTTAACTCTAACTATTGTGGATTTACTACTTCACATCGTGTGTCATACTGAGCATGTGCAATAGGAATGTTATGGGAGCAACCAGAGCATGTCAGCCTACCATTTGAGATCAGATGGCTGGTTACTACTAAAGGAGGATTGCCAATCACACACACACACACACACACACACACACACACACACACGACTGTTCTTTTATACCTTGTGCTTAATTTCGGACACAATAATATATGATATGCACATTAAATAGTTACTATCTGACTCGAGAAGACCATAATACCATAATTCTTTCATTGACAAATTGCATCATCTATTTGTTTTCTAGGCAGCAGAGATGCTACCCCAACCACAGCTATCAGTCATTTAATATGAGCATGTCGTAACAAAACAAACGTAGCAGGTAAACTTTCAGGTTGAAGAAGAAAAAACAACTATAGATACTCTAACTTGTAAGGTTGCAGTGAAAAACAAAGCAGAAGCCATGAAGCTACTTTATAAAAACTCACAGTCAACGCCCACACTCACCCACCAACTGGGCCTGTATTGTCTGATAGTTGCACTATTGTCAAACATTGTGCCATGAGAGCCAGCTCCATCTCCAAATAAGGCAGACAGTCACCATTGGATGTGTACTCCAGAATTATAACATCTGGTCATTGCATACAGATCTCAACTCTAATGACCTTTGAACCCCATAATGGTAAATCTCCACCAGTCTGAACCCCAATTGTGAAGAAAAAAAACTTGTTAAATCATAAGTGTGAACTCCATTGATAATCCTCCATTGAGGTTTGGCTAGAGTCATCCTAAATATCCTACAACTAATGAAAGAGAAAGACAGACCAGCTATTGTTTAGCATCAACAGGATATGGTATCAAACCCAAAATGCCGAGTTTGCAAAGCATCTGCTGCCCAAGTGAAGAATCTGTCACAGTTTCCATAACACTGAAACTAAACATTTAGTATCATCCACTCTATGGGTATACAACTCAACACAGCAACCTGAACGAATCGCTGCACTGAACATATCACTGCACTGAAGTACCTAGTTACTAGTGGTGTGCTTGAACACAAATGGCGTTGTTAAACGATTGGTTTTCACTTCTAACATTCAAACTACTAAAAAAAAGTCGAGTTTTTTTAATTAGTATTATACGGTAAAGGAATTCAACAACATAGTAACCACTCCCCGCAACTGAAAAAAAAAAAAAAAAAAAAGCAACAAAAAAAACAAGTCACGTCCTTTAACCTTTTTCTTTGTGTAATAGTTGTAACGCACCATAACTGAACATACTTACGCAAAACTTTGCGTAGGGCTTATGATTAATAACTATCAACTTACCACTGCCACTAACTCAAATAGAAATGGAACTCCAGTAAGTTTTTGAGTTTAAACTGCACCGGCAAAATAATTTAAAGCGGTAAACAATTCAATTTCTAGGATGATATGGGTAATGATCGATAAACAAGAGGATACTGTTTAGTGACGTTCGAGTCCGGGGTCGAACACTGAGCGAACTCGAAAGTACAAGAGGGTCAAAGTACAAAATGACATACGTACGTCCAAACATATATACAAACAAACAAACATCCCCGATTTTCAATTGTGTTACCCCTGTAAGTGTCTCGCTCGCTTCGCTTGCTCGCCAATGAGTGATCTGTTACAGGTGTTAAATATCACACTAATCCACACAGTCAACCACACCTACTCCATCTCCAGTTCATAACCAAGGACACAAACACCACCACCACAATAACCTTCATTCAGTAACACACCAGGACTCCAACACACCACCACCACAATACTCTAAGTCATTAGTCAGTCTCTTTGGGCCGTAGCTTCCCACTGATGCATCCTCCATCATCTCATATGGCAGTACCAACTATATAAACTGTGGATAATTACTCATTCATCATTCACTAACGCCACAAAACACTCATGAATTCATTCTTGTCCATTCTCTCGCTTGAGCGTATCTCTCACTCAGTGAGTGGGAGGAGTTAACGCACACTCGGCAACCTTCATACCTGTTCACACTCCATCACTTAACTGGCATCTTTTACAATCTCAACACTCCATCAAATACACTACACCTGTAATAATAATAGTCCACATATTTCAATGAACATCTTGCAATCAAAGAAAAGCTCAAGGGACAATGCTGCCACGCTCAAACCACACCCACTGTCACACCCACATCACAGCAACATTCCAATTGGTGTGAATGCCATTGTCCATGCTCAAACAAGCTCCACCCACTCACCAAATTGTCCGGATCTTCCATGTCGTCATCATGAGAGGGTCCAGCCCCACCCACCCCAGCATCTTCTCCTCCAGCAGCTATAAACTACAAACAAACACAATCACACCATTTAATACATTGTGTAGCTTGAGTCACTGATAACATACACATATTTAGCCCTCCTCCCCACCTACACACACACACACACACACACACACACACACACCACTAATCCACTTTCATGGCCTTTTTTTTATTTCATCATAATGAATAACAACAACAATAAACAAGCAAACAAAGAAACAAGCATAGCAGAAAGATCAGATTTAACAGTGCCTTCTTCTGGTCTACAATGTAATGACTGAAGACATGTCTGCACTACATATCTGAACGACTCCCTCCCTCCCTCCCTCCCTGGCTAGCACAGATGATGTACCTGAGCAGCTTGTTCAGGAGAAACAGTGCTTCCAGCTAGCTCACTGCTACTAATGAGGGTCACGCCCCCTTCTGTGACTCGGTCCTCCCAGAATGCAGAATAACGAGTTCCTTGTAAGTCCTCCTTGACGTGTCTCAGGAACTCGTTGAAGACATCCCCATCATCTTGCTACACATACACACACACATATATACATACACAAACACATGCACATACATGTAGGAATGCACATACAGCAAAAACATAAAAAGGGGCAGACATCTTCACTACTGCCATTGGTAGCTTGGTCATTGTGATTCTGTAGTACTCCTTACTAACACCAGAAGACAATATGGTGGTGTGGTGATGGTAAGATCTTGGCAACTAATGGAGTCAGTCATTCATAGTAGTGTGGTCACATCAGGCTGACTGCTAGCCAGCTGCAATTTCCCTATTTCCTCAAATGACATCAACAGCCCTCAGGCAGTCAGTGTCCATAGGGGACCTTAAATTTATAAATAATCAAATTAACTTATGGATTGCAGGAGGAAATCAGCTGCAATATCAGGAGGGTGGGGTTTAATGTGTGATGTTAGTGCCAAGCCAGTATCACCAACCAATAGTCCAGTCATTTTATGAAAATAAGGGGGTTGACCTTAAACTAATAGCAACACAAACATTTTTAACACTCTCTAGTACTAAAAAGTGTGCTCTATAACATACTAAATGTCCTAAGAAATCCCCTGAGGCTCTTCCTTTTCATTCCTGTACCTGGAAGTAGAAATCTTTCCGAAAATATCAAGACAAGCTGAAGGTTCTTCAGCTTTGAAGATGTGCCATTTTATCAAAGATCTCAGCAGTCATGCCCACTCTCTCTTCCTTGTGATAGTAGACTGGAACTCTTCCCACAGCAGCTCTGTCTGTATAACTTTCATTCTGAGAATTTGGTTGGTATTTCTTGGTTCCGGGAGTTACAAATTGTGATATTCCCATGCCATGGAAAGTATCACTTCCATCACTGGTTTCTGGCATTGTGGTCAGCATTGCATGCCACATACTGGACAAACTGAGATGAATTATTCAGAATGTTTTTTCCATAACTTAGCAAAGCATTTTGCTGAAACTGGTGAACTTCATTGTATGAGCAGCAGAAACCATATTGGTGTAGCGTATCAATTAGGAAACAAGACGCAAAGTGGTGATGGAGCTGTATACCCAAACCCAGTTGAAGAGGTGTTAGTATAACTCTTGGCCTTGTTTGCCGGCATTACTGCTTGACCATTTGTAGAAACATCTCGATTGAAACTTTCTCACCTAAAAAAAGGGTCAATCTAGTTTTTATGGAGGGTCATAACTTGATAATTGTGATAATTTAGAAACGTCTTTCCCTGTAATCAGACCTCAAGCAACACTCTCAAACTTGTAGGTAAGAAGTTAAACCCATTCACTTATTTGCTTGTCAGCTGTAAACTGAAGGAAACAGTTTGGAAGATGAAAACACTTGGGTATAGGGAATGCCACATGGATGCTGTTGCAACTATGGAAGAAGAGCATGACATAAAACTTTTTTTTTTTTTTTGCAGCTGTATGACTTAAACACTTTAGTGCATACATTTCTTTTTGGTGATAGCTGATGACTTGTGACCTGGAAATACTTCTTCCAGGAAAACTCAAACCAGACACAGCTTTGTCATTAACAAAACACTTTCCACAGCTTCATATATTTGATTCAGAATCTCATGACAAGCTTAGGTATGAATGTGTGGACTATGTTTTATCACCTTCTGATCTTCCTAAACCTATGGAATACACAGCAGCTGAGGAAACAGAGAAGCCTCAGAGTTGGTAGATACTGGTGGGAAGTTGGAATAATTGTTCCATTCAAAGGTGAACCCAGGTTCCCAATTCTAACTAAGCTTATAATGGATTTATTATTAACTATTCCAGCATCAAATGCTGACTCAACGCTCTTCATTTAAGTCATTATACAATATTAGCTCTCATGACAATGAAGTTTAATATTGAATATTGTTGTTTTAGTTTCGAACTTCCTGACAAGTTTATTAAAAGATTGTAAAAGAGCAACAGGTTTAGCTGTAAAAAAATATTTATCATGCCATTAATCATATATCATTAAAAAAAAACTGATTCAGCACTCTATTGTAATTCATTGCAATATTAAAAAGTTGCAAATGTACCTCTCTCTCCCCCCCCCCCCACCCCCCCCCCCCACCCCCCCCCCCCCCCCCCCCCCATTCACAGCAAGTGTCCCTACGTGGTGCTTTCAAAAGTTGTGACCTATGGATGCCCATGGGTAGCTTGCAGATAGCGCACTCTCCTGGCTTCTCCATTGCTAGAAATTACCTCACCACTCACTGGTTGACCACATGGTAGAACTCTGATCGAAGTTCTAAGGTCAATCATGCATGATACGAATAATGGAATTTCTATGCTTCCCCCCAAAGGATTTTTTAAGGTCAAACTATACAATGATTGGACTATAAGAATCCCAACAAAGCAACCCCGCGGACAACTGACCCTGTAATTGTAACAAACGGGGATCACATTACATGGTCCAATTGTTTCCAGACTTGCTACGGGCACTTCACCTGACTAGCTATCAAAACAAAGTGTGTAATTGGAGCTGCCAGGAGACATGGCAGATGAAGTGTCATCATTACCTTCAGTGCTTCCTCCCTGAGGGCCTTGATGCAGTCCAGTGCTTTGCCGTAGAGACTGTCACCGAATGACTCCTTCACCAAATCCAGTGCTACACTCTTCAACTGACGTGAGGCTAATGGAAAAAAAAAAAAAAAGAAAAGAAAAAAGAAGGTAATATAGTTATCAATAATAGCTATAGTATTAATGAGATAACCAGAAAGACATATTCAATTTATTTAGTAGCGTTTTAAATTATATTTTTTTTCAAAGATTCTCTTCCAACAAGGCTGCCACTAACCACTAACAGTACACTATTGTTGCCTCCTTCATGTTTTTGTCACCATGATTACATGTTGATGGTAGTGGAGTTAAAAAAACATCATAACAACCTGTTTGGAGGCCATTTCTTTAGAACAAGGCAGCATTTTAGGAATTCTGGACAAAAAACCTTGCAACTAATGTGTCCGAAAGTTTTGTTTACTTTCACTGTACAGGTCAAAGGTCAAGCGGTACTGGGGAAGGGTTGGTGTTAATTGGGTGCAGAGGTACTCCATAACAACCAATATAGGGTTAGAAATCTAAGCAGTGGCCACACCTACTATTTTAATTCCGAACACATATCACATGACCACAGAGATTCAGAGA
>WLWD01001932.1_pt1 | contig 17912 bp, 12 predicted proteins | sample 6712731 | NCBI WGS metagenome assembly WLWD01 (sample SAMN12718690, study PRJNA576275) | sponge metagenome | isolation source: marine sponge | host: Mycale hentscheli | place: New Zealand: South Island, Marlborough, Capsize Point | collected 2014-11-01
AACAACTGCCTTAACTTCACCTTAATTTTAAGTTCAAGTGAATATTTTAAGCCAGTGAATCATTATAGGCCAGTATAGAAACCTTTCCAAGTAACTACACTGTGCAGATTCTTACAACTTGCAGACTCAATTACTCTATGGATCAATAGATACATGGAAAAAAAAAAAATCACTTAAAATAGCCGGGCATCATCATGCTTGCATTACCATATATAGTGTGAGGCTATTCATACTTAGAAATGCTTGCACTACATAAATGATACCCAATCATGCGAACAAGATTAGTCATACCATGCTCACATATTTTCTTAGTCTAGGGCACAGCTGTCAATAGCCGTAGCTAATGTTATATGTTCTTACTTTGTAATGTATGCAATTACTAAGGCTGTGTATTAATGTAAATCCATTGTGTACTCTAAGAAACTTTAAAGAATCTGAAGATAAAAGATATATGCAATTAACTGCACTTAAGCAATATTCATTGCTAATAAATACATGTATTTTGAAACTCTGATGCTAACTCTTGAGGCTCCTTGATATTAAGCATTTATCATTCGTTTTTGCTGAAGGCCACATTAACTATTTCATATAGTCTGTGTGTGTGTGTGTGTGTGTGTGTGTGTGTGTTGTGTGTGTGTGTGTGTCCATGTGTGTGTGTGTCCAGCCATTTATATCATGCAGTTGGAGCCACTATTTGGAAATAGCATCTGTCAATGTAATTATAGCTACTAGTCAGCAAAATTCTAACAAGGAAAAACTAGGGATGTACTCCTAAAGCAATAACTTGTAGAACTGAGGAAGTTTGTATATGTGAAGACCGAATTCGTTTTGCCCGTTTACTACTAGTGGTACTTTTGAGGCTAATTAAATTGAAACACTGATATGGCACTCCATGTTGTTTGTTGTTGTTGTTTGTTGTTGTTGTTGCTTGTTGTTCTTGTTGGTTGTTGTTGTTCTTATTGTTGTTTTTCAACAGTAGCAGCCATTATAGTCTATTCTGACAGTAAATCTAGTCTTATTAAATGGAAATTTAAAAAAAGAAAAAGAAACTTGTAATGTTTCACAATTGGATATGGTATTAGTACTTGCTAGTAGAAGGCTAATCCAATTGGTCGAGACGGGCTAGACAAACACCAGTTTGTAGGAACAATATCAATCTGTTTTAAATTCCACACTATTACTTGCAGTCTTATCGAATCAGATAGTCTGAGAATTAATTAATAGAGATTGGATCAAACGCGTGTGAATTAAACGTGGAAGGCATGCTCATCAAATTCTCGCTGTTTCCATAGAATCAGCACGGAGCTAAAAACTGAAATATTAGGTAGCCAGACATATTTTGGCAATAATTCAAATAGTTAGTTGCAATTTAATTTAATGCTATGCACATTTCAATCATCTCGATCAGTGAATCACGTTCGTCAGAAAGGCACGATGACGAGCCTTCATTGGAAACTAGGATATTTCTGATTTAAGGTAAAGGGTTTATAAATACAGTCATTAATACATGTGCATATGTGTGGATGTGTGCAATGACTCCATATTTACAGGAACAAATCGCTCAAATACTTGATTAATTGGCTTTCTGTAACTGATTAATAGATAATGAGGCACTACTGTGTAAATTAATTTTTACTATATTCATACATTTATTCTTGACCATGGTAAATAAACAAAGTGGTAAAGAGGGTACACCTAAGTTAATACATCAAGCGCCACCGTGTGGTGGTGGGTATTTGCTGGTATTCTTAACAATTACTTCAATAAATGAATATAATAATCAATTTGTTTTTAACTTCATGGAGCCAATGTCTTGTCTCAAATCACTCCATAGTACGATAAGTTAAAAAATTGATTATATTACGTGTATTTAACATAGTAATAATTCCTATTCCTACGTCTGAGAACTGTGACTGGTATGCTTGATACAAATTGGAACTACAATGGAAAACTTTCCATGGAACTTAAGTTTGTACAACTAAATTACACAGATAATGCATTTCATCAGCTGTTGCCGGTAACAGCTGGTGATATATTCGGAGAAAAAAACTGGACCTCAAATATCTATAAGGTATTCCTGAAAAGAAGCCTGTTGACTATTATGGGCTGGGTTGCACACTAGGTTAATATTTCATAATACCAAGGGAAGGGACACACCTCACTAATGAATTAAAACCAGCTACTGTTTCTGATGAAATCTTAATTCTATTTAATAAGCAACGTACTCTGTAGAAACTTCACTGTCTTCATGGTCAGTCAAGAATGAGGATTGGTGTGGTGACTATGTGGTAGGAAGTGTGTGTGGTTATCCTAGCAACCAGTCCTAGCAACCAGTCCTCTTAAGGTTGTGGGTGGGGTGGGTAGAGGGTGGGCAAACATTCCTGACACTTAAGGGACTTTTTGTTGGATTTGAATCAAAAGGTAACTTTTTTGAAAATTTGTTGTTGTTTTTATCCTAAGAGTGTTTGCAAGTCAGAGATAAAGATATACTATGCACATGCTTGGACACTAATTGATTTAGAAACACTTTATTGTCTTACTTTTGTTGTTTACATTTACAATACAAAATTTTCTGCCCCAAAAATTGGGAAGCAAGGGGTGGAATGGGGGGGAGGTGGGGGGATGGGAGGGCTCATGTTTACTAACCCCTCCCCAAATCCATGCAGGTTTAGACTATCGATCAGATGGTCTCTTTATATATCCACCTTGATAGATACAGAGTTGTTAACTCCACAGGGACTCTATGCTGTATTCCCATCAGCTTCCAAGGCCTCCCTTTCTACAAAGATGTGTTTTCTTTAACACACCACCACATTAATTGCTGTTCCATATAAGCATAATTGTAGATCCGATTTCTGCGAACGCCGGCTTGAAATGATACTTTAATTTGATTAAATTAAGTTACAATTATACTCCCCAAGAGAATTGAAATTAGTATCCAATAATTGAAGCACTTTAGTTGGGATTGTTTATTTGGTCATACCTACCATTACTAGATGCTGAACTTACTCCAATAGTAGATAATTCAATTACCAAAATATTATTATATATATTGTGTATAATCTAATAGTTTACTTTAGTCCAGGAAAGTTTCAACTTCCTGTAGGCTATTTATAGATAAATACAACTCTAAATTTACCAGCCTACAGAGAAAAGTGAGATGATCTCTACTCATATTGCTATGAATTTTTTTAGCTTTACAAATTATAATTTAAAAAGAGAAAAGACATTGAGAGCATTCCTAAGCTTTATAAAAATGTAAAATTATTTATTAATTAATTTATATTTATTTATTTGCATGCTTTTTTTTTTTTTTTTTTGTTTATTTATTTGTTTTTTTTTTGTTCTTTCATACATTTATTTGTTCATTCATTCATTTACTTATTTATTTATTTTGGCATAAGCATAGTGTGATTAGGTTTTGTTCAATAGAAATTTAGCTGTAATCTGAAAGAAAATGAAATACATAAAATTTGAATAATGAATTATTTAATCTTATTAATGATGTCTTCCTTATATATTACATCTGCTCGGATGCCTTAGCTAAAAGAATGTGGCTTTTTACTTGTATAGACACTGGACATAAAAAATTAGGTAAAGGGTTTCTTTACTTGAAGTCATATAGCCAACAACGTTGAGATGGACAGTCCTCACTCTCATGAGTATCAGAGACCTCAACCTCAATATTTACAAAAGAGTGACAGTTTAGTGTAAAATGAGTGAGACGAGTGTCAAATGAGTGAGATGTGGAAAACAGTCATGCTTGGTGATACACGCCCATACACTTTGGTTGCTATGGTAGAATTAAATTGGTTTGTTGAGCATGGGGCTAATTTTATTTCAAGTAAGCAACCAATGATGGAATACCTGGCAGGTCTAGAGTAAACACTGCTAGTATTGACAGTCACAGAAGGTTATACAGCTTGTTAAAGATCTGACTTGAGAACCTGAATCTCAAGAACCGATTCTTTGTAGGAGAATAGAAAAATGATTATTAAGAATCCCATAGAGCAAAAGCTACTACTATTCTCTTACCTTTTATTCTATGTGACCGTCTACAGGAAAACCAGGCACAACGCGGCACCCTTCGAATTTTTTTTTGCACTTACAAAGTTGTCGGCGTCCAGACATCGAGCTCTCCAAGTTTTATCGTCGTAGCTTAAGTCGTTCCCGCTATAATAGACCTAACCGTTCTCTTCCGTCGGCTTGAAACAATACTTAAGAAATCGATCGATCTTTTCTCGATTTTACGCACGCCGCGTTGTGCCCGGTTGTCACATATTTTGGTCTAAAACTCTTCACATTTTCGATTCGTGTAGCGCAATAGTTCAACCACGCCCACATTATTGAAATCTAAAATTGCGTGAGACTATACTTTCAATGCGTGTGAGCGTGATTAAATGATGGAATGCGTGTGACTCACGCAAAATGCGTGTGACTCACGCAAAATGCGTGAGAGTTGAGAGGTCTGACTGAGTATAGATGTAAAAATGGACATTATGAATACTGCACTGGGCCAGTTGTATGAAAAATACACAAACTAAACAACAGGCTATCCTGATTTATTCTACGACTCAATGATGATGCAATCAAGAGAAGTTGTAATTCTTGATAAACACAGAATTTGAGGAACTCTGCTAGCATTCTTGAGTCATTGACACAATTTTTAATTGATTATTTCAACCTCTTTAAAAAAATTTGTACTGCTAAACAGTATGTTATGTGCAATCTATTGATTATTTTTCAGTTGTTGATGAATGGAATAAAATGGAGAGTACAGGATGATAAGCATTGTTCCACAATAGTGACCTGTGTACAGATAGAGGTGACTTCTGTGTAAGTAAGAGTTACATGATTGTAGGATGAATGTGTTAACAAAGCCACAAAACTATATATAAAACAACAACAACAACAATTACATGTTTACACTGGTTTAAAGGACATAAACACGTGTAGAAATGTGGTTATGAGGTAGATCTTCATTACTTATGATTAAAGCAGCTGGGTTAGTGTTGGCTCTGTTATTGCATTTCCAAATTGAAAAAAGAAAGTTTGAAATACTGGGAGAGCTGTCAGTCAGGCTCAGAGTCAGCAAGTTATATCTAGAATGGCTATAAGGATATTCTCTTCGTGAGCAACTCAACAATCATACTTCATTAGAATTGACAAAAACTGTATATTATTACCAGCCGACCTACGAATGTGAAGGGAGAGAATGTGGATCCACTGCCGAACATATTAGTATTCTGTAACACTGAAAGATTAGCTAGCTATATTCAATCTTTTCATATTGAGTAATTCAATAAGAGACTGATTGTCTTACACATTGATTTCATAAGGTACCAACTCTATACAGCTAGATGCAGGGCTTCATACAGGATTTTTTTCTTGGGGGGGGGGGGGGGGGGGGACTTTTTTTTTTTCTACTTAGGATAGCGTGTGGCTAAGTAAGCCACAGAGAGTGGAGGGTACAGGTCCTCAAATTGGGGGTGGGGAGGGTAATGCTAATATGAGCTGCGTTGTCCACTGTTAAACTTCAGTGGTATACGGGGATTTTTTCAGAAACATTTAAACTTTTGAACACACTCCTCGTCCTTCCTTGGAACAGCATCAGTTGAAAGATCTTCCCGCTACATATGAAGCTCATTAAGACCCGTGTACGCAGCAGTATCACTGACTAAAGCCTTTGTCAGCTCGTAAGAATTGCCATTGAGGCCCTGAACTTTCAGCTGTAAACTTTGATGAAGTTCTAGAGATTTTCAACCAAAAATGTAGAAGAATTTGGTTTACATTTTTTAATAATAAAAAAGAATTTTGCTCTGAGTTACCATTTATAAATTCAGATTATAAATTGTGATGATTGCATATACAGGGCTTCATACAGGGCCACCCCCTCTGTATGAAGCCCTGTATATGCAATCATCACAATTTCAGTTATTTCTTATTAGAATAATGAGAGAATAATATGAAAATTTCTAGAATAATACACTATTCTTCTGGAGTAATAACTTAATTTTTTTAGAATAAAAACAAAAGAATAATTCAAAAATTTCGAGCATAATCCAGATAGCCCTCTTGAGCATGCACAAGGAGGATTAATAATTAACTAGTGTTAAGGGGCACGGTAAAGGGTCATTAAAATAGAACACACACATAAGTTAAAAATCAACATTGTAAGTGGATATGAGTTTTTATTATATTTATCATGTATTTCAAGTCCAGAGCATGAGCAATGCCTTATTAACAGTGTCGATAAACAAATGCACAGGTTCACAGACAGTGAAAGGACTCAATACAGAAAATGAAGAAAGATAAAAAGAGATAGCTAACGTGGAAGAATTGGGGTTAAGGCTGCAAAAATTGAACCAAGTCAAGCCCTATTGGATCTATCACTAGATTACAATTAATGTAGTTAAGTAGAAATCTAAACACATAGGTGCCAAATTTCCCCAATCTTTAATACAATACCTAATATGTAGCACACGTACATTGTCTGATTCATGCCCAAAGCTAGCTAACAGCTGACTTAAAAAAAAAAATATTGTGGTTTTTACTGATCTTTCATGTACGGTATTTAGCTAACAAGACAGAGATAAAAAAGCAGGAAACTTTGATGGGAAGTTAACTAGCTATAGACATTAAACTTTGATGTCTGATGGCGATAAGTTAAATTCCTTACAGATTTGACATGAGGCAACTATAATTAAGAAATACTAACAAGGCCACCTCCAAAGTTGTCATTACTTTTTTGTGTGCATTATATAACCTATTTCTTGTCGACATTACAAATAACACAGAGTGGGTATGGTTGGGAGGTGTGGTTTGTCCTGTCCATCCAAAGCCAATTTGAAGAAAGCTCTCGCCATCTCGACTTTGATAATAATGCACACTTTACAGTATCAATATTAGTTGAGCTCGACCTTCCCTCTTCCGTAGCCTTTGTTTGAAAAAGTTATCAACACACGTGTAGGGTACTTCGTTCTCTCTTGTATAGAAGATTCAGGAGATCACCATTAAAGGAGTGAAATCCATAAACTCTTCTCATAATCTATCAAGTGAGCTGGAATTAGCTACACCTAATTGCTTAACCTGCATAAGAAAATATGGTATTAAAATAAATGCTATAAAAATGTATCACTCTGACTTGTAAGTTGGTTAGCACTTGTTTTTATCATAATTTAATAGTCAGACTACCTACCAGCTTCTGGAAGGCCATTAGGCCCACAATGCCAATGACTGCTTCCTTGACAAGCAATCCGGATCCACTGAGAGAATCCTTACCCTTGACTTAGCTGCCAGGTCCTACACTGTCAAGGAAGTTTCTAGACAGTAGGAGCTTATGTGCATTGTGTTCAGTAATTAAAAAGGTGTAATAGTGTCTACTTACAAGACCTGAAAATCTTTTATTTGCTAGTTGTCAATTTATTACTTTATAACTTGGGGCCTAAAGTTTCTAATTATACATGTGTGTTCATTATTTCATTCAATTACTGATTGTTTGCTAAATGTGAATAGTTTCAATGATATAGTATAGAACAAGTGTGATTACTGATATAAAAATGGATGATGTGTTCAATTGTACAAAGCATTGAAAGTTCAGACTTTTACTTGATATAAATCTCTGCAAATGTTGTTATCCATGGACCATAGCTAAGCCACCTCATATCAATGTCTTCATTGGTAGTGTAGTTTAGGTTCTTGCAGAAATAAGGTGGACTATTGAATGAACAGCAAGAACTACTAGGTGTACATCCATGGCCATCCCATATCCCATAACAAGTCAGAATTGTCTGAGCAATATTCTATCCTATCAAACACAAAACTAGTGTCACAAAAGTAGTCCTGACCTACATTCCATGGTGTCTGGTGAGGCCATGGGATTTTAGTGTTAGCACAGGGACAGTTCCATAGTGTGTGGCTACTATTCTCACCAAACGTAGCCACAAATGACCAGATGTGACTTCTATTGCCAGGTGGTCCATGTGTTAGAGACACACCTTCTATATACAGTGCTTCCTCGATTATCCGGACTTGAATTATCCGTACCCTCGCGTATCCGGACACCAGAACTGCCCGTTTTTCTGGTAATGGTCGCATCGCGCATAAGCGCGAAGTCGGTAAAGGTCGTCGCGCTAATTTCAAATCTAGCTATAGGTAAGCAGCAGCATGGCAGAAGAGTTGTCTTCCCTTCCTGCAGCAAAAAGGAGGAGGAAGGTGCTGAAAAACAAGCTTGAAGTTCTAAAGCTGATTGACAGTGGAACTTCATACAGCACTATTACCAGGCAGTATGGAATTGGTAAATCTACTGTTGGTGACATTAAGAAAAATAGAATTAAACTGGAACAGTTCAAGAAGAAAACTGTGGAAATGGGAATGAAAACAGCCAACATTAAAGCTATGAAGTTTGGAGAACACAAAGAGCTAAATGAAGCATTATATATTTGGTTTAGACAAGCAACTTGAAGCAACGAACACTTCTTTCTTTTGCTACTCAAACTGAAAACTAATATATAATACATGTATAATAATATAATATGTTTAATTGATTAATAAATAACGAAATTCACGGTCATTAATATAATTATTCACGTATCCAGACATTTTCACTTATCCGGACACTTGAGTTTTTGGCTGGTACCAAGCTGTCCGGATAATCGAGGAAGCACTGTAGTCAGACTCAATAGATGCATTAGATATGATAAAGGGAACCAATGCACCTCCCGATCCCCATCCTAGTATCCTCCCACACACTGTGGAGTAACTAACACCCTTCACTGGTATAGGCACAGGAACAGAATTAATATGAAGTCTATTATTAACACATTCAGTAATGACTTGTTGAGTGATTGGATCAGTTCTGCCTTCTCGTCTTGTTCCTTCTGGACATTCATGTATGGAGTAGTTATATAGAGCTACTCTAGTCCAGGCTGAGCTGCCACACCCACAAGGTCGGAACCGATAATTCTTGTAGAAGTAGTCTTTAGTTTTCTTAATTTCTTGGTCAATCATATCATTGGCAGGACAAGTAGTAGCAGACATGGATTCATCGTGTTCCAGTAAAGAAGGACTTATTGTAGTTGGTAACTTTGATGAATCAGCCTGAGCCATTCCAATGACTACTACTAACATTGCAAAATAAATCATGTTGAGCATTGTTTGAGAGGAATATTCAATCTCATGAATATTTATAAAATAAGAACCTTAAACTAAATTGCACTAGTTAATTGGTTCCCAATTTACTCCAAATTGGGTTTGAGTTACTGCATGATTGTATTAATACGGTTAAATTAAATTAAAATGTTCCAATTGGTAATCTTGAAATCTTTTAGCTGGCTGCTATAATGGAAGAACTGCAGAATAGACAACACGTGTTCAGAACTTGCTTCTTGCAGTAATAAATCCGGTGTTGGAAAGTTTCTTGTGAAATTGACCAACACTGCATTGAGTTAAAAAAGTTAGTGGAAGCCAATGGTTTTGAAATATTTTTTTTACAGAGTCCAGGAAGGCACTAAAACTGATGAGTGGACTTAAAGAAGGACGGTGTAATACAGGGTCTGGCCACACGAGACTACAGTCACATGATAACCTGGTCAGCTAATGCTGTGAGAATATTAACAAGGCAGGGTCTGGTATGTCTCCTCCCTACCCATCATAAAAGGTAAATGTTCAAGCTAGAAAATATTATTACATCCTTTTGAATACTGAATGGGAGTGGTTGGTACTGAATGGGAGTGGTTGGTACTGAATGGGAGTGGTTGGTACTGAATGGGAGTGGTTGGCACTGAATGGGAGTGGTTGGTACTGAATGGGAGTGGTTGGTACTGAATGGGAGTGGTTGGTACTGAATGGGAGTGGTTGGTACTGAATGGGAGTGGTTGGTACTGAATGGGAGTGGTTGGTACTGAATGGGAGTGGTTGGTACTGAATGGGAGTGGTTGGTACTGAATGGGAGTGGTTGGATTGGTATGACATAGAGGTATATTATTATTCTTTTGGTGTGAGAAATAGTTTGCTGGTGTAGTACACAATGGCTTGCTTGCTATTTTTGCTGAAGCACATATCACATTATAGCTAGTAGCATAACAATCTTTGACTTCATTTTTGAGTTTCCCATGATTTTCAACATAACTTTTGTGTTGTAATTGATAAGGGAATTAAAAGAAAGATACTTGTTTGTATGTGTATATTGTGCTGTCTTCCTGTAGCAAGAATCAATTGAATCTAGCAGACAGTAGAAAGAAAACACAGAGAGGAACGAAATCCTATTGTTTTCTTTGATTTCACATTGTTCTTACTGCCTACTTACTATAACTACTACTACTACTACTACTACTACTACTACTATTATACTACTACTAATTTACAATGATAATTTTACTTTATGTGAAATGAAATTATATGAATGGGGCTCTGAGTCTGGGAAGAAAGAATGTGTGGCATTTGATAGCATGTGTTGAATCTCCTAATCATATTGCAGATATACGATGTACAAGACACAGAGAAACTAACCCCAAGTATATCCATCATACTTTTACTGCATTTCTCATGAACATTTATTTCATCTAAAGGTATGCTCTGATATGGTAGAGAGAGAAAAATGAATGAATTCCATTATAATTATGGCAATCCTGTCAGAATGAAGTACATTCTGTATTTATTAAAATCACTGATAGCAGATATACCTCTCATTGACATCTGTTCTTAGGAACCTGATCAGTAGATGTCTAATTCTATACAGAACTTCCTCTACTATGTTAGTCATTGAAACTACTGTACATAATGAGGCCCAATTATGAAGCTTAACTGAACAGTCCTCAACTTCCTATCTTTCAAACTACTATCATTGCTGGGTTGTTTTATATTTTGAAATCAAATTATTATGGTTCCTGTTTCAATAATGCTCATGTTTGTTGCTCATTTTAGCTTGGTGTGGTGGAAGTAGCGGGGAGACAACATGACAGTTGTTGGCGTAATGGCCTGTGTTATTACACTTATAGCACGTAACCGAGTTCAAATCACGTTTGGGTGGAGACTGAGGGCGGTTGGGGTAAGCCTGGGCATTAGAATGAGGTGTAGAGTATGAATTGGAATGGGATTTAGGTTGGTAAGTGTGAGAGTTATGATGGTTGAAACTATTGCCAGAACGAGCATTAGCAAATCTACCAGGTGAGTTGTTGCCATGGTTACCCTGATGAGAGTTGGGGTAAGAGTGTGAGTTAAAGTGTCTGGGTTTCTGGGAAGAGTCGGAGTATGAACACATCGCACTACAATCCAGCACAAAGGAGTGGTTAGAGGTGTGGCCTCTATTAGCACAGATTCCCTAGAGTCGTTAGTCATGCCAGCGAGAACACCAATAGTAGGGAAGTGGACTCAATGTCTTCATCAGAATATTCAGACAAAAATGAGAGATGCTCAAGCACAACACCAAACTTATACTTCCAGTGGTTAAACCACTGCATAAGGGATTTAGAGCCATTTGAACGAAATTTCAGGGGAAATGAGTTTAAACAATCATTGAGAGAGTAACCAACAGTATTGAGCAGAATTGTTCTCATGTCAGCAAAGGAAGTACTGGGTGAAATATTATTATAGTAAGCTTCACTAAATTCTCCATGCACTGGGAAGAACATGCAGCCAATCATGGGTGGGAACGGATCTGAGTTTCATGTGGTATTCAAACCGGTGTAAAAACACAAAGATGTCCTCACCATGTTTGATTTCTCCTACAGATTTGGAAAGGGGTTCAGTCCTTACCAGAGAGACAGACGGCTGAGGCTGATTTTGCTTAGAGAAGAGCTGAGCAAAGAGTAACATATTGGGATCGACATCATTGGCTTTAGCTTGTTCTGCCAATTCTTTAAGTTCCTGAAGTTGAGAAGCGGTGGAGGGTTTTGCCTTGGGCGGAGTTTGAGGTAAAGGCTCGATATGTTCCCGCGTAAGGTCAGAGTCCAATTCAACCATTGTTGAGGCTGAATTTAGTGATGAAGCGGAAGTAGAGGATGAAGAAGTAGAAGGTAACGTCGTGGACGAAAGTGACGAATTGCCAGAAAAGGAAGAGTTACCAGCTATGGAAGAGTTGTCATCTAATGACTGAAATGGTTGGTGTTGTTGAAGGGCCCTATTACGGGGGCGTCCTCGTCTGCCTGCCATATTGGAAGATAATAAATGACACAATGAGTGAAATAATAATAGCACAATTTAACGTTCAGTTTCACAAACAGAATGGAACAACCACAATGCAATAATAGAAACTAGTAATAGAAGTTATAAGGATACCATTGCCCAGAATAAGCAAAGGAGTGGAAAATCGTTGGTTCCTAAGCTCCAGTCTACAATAAATTGAGAAGTGAGCAGGAACAGACTGCTGAACAAGGTATTGAAATTGAAGTAAATGTCTTCAAATGTGGGCGGAAACCCTCTACACCCGAGAACTGACCAGGGATTGCCTGAATAAGGAAGAACAAGTGAAACAACAGCTTGAACAATGGGCTTGACTCAATATAAGAAAAAAGTAACTTTGATGATGCAGGTGTCGCCTCCAAGTATCCCAGAAGATGAAGAGCAACTAGGACCACCGCTGCTACCAAGTGTGGTGGAAGTAATGGGGAGACAACTGAGAGTAGCTGCCACCTGAGTGTCAGAACTATACACAAACCCTTTCACAGGTTCCCTTAACTACCTGCTGCTGCTTTCCAAGGCAGAACAGAAGGATGTCTTAGGGTTAAGTGTAATGTAAAGCAGAATGAAACTAAAGGAGCACATGCTCAGCAGGCCAATATATTAGGAACCCACTGGGCATGCACAAGGGTGATTAGGTGATACAGGAAGTGAGGGTTAAATGGAATATATGAATGATCAGTTAGCTAATTAGAAATAATAAATACAATATTCATACTAATAATCTAAGGTGTTCAGATGAGGGAGTGTCCAGGGGGTGTGATTGGGGTATGTCCTGGTAATGTGGTAGGGATTCTACTACACTTGGTCACTGAAATTATTATTACTAAGAAGAAGCCTTCAGTAGTATAGTATTGTAGATATCTAATTCCCCTCTATTATGTTAGTCATTGAAACTACTACTTTTCAACTTCCTTATCTTTCACAATGGAGCTACAAGATAATGCTTAGCAACTGGTCTATACTGTTATTTCATTGTTGGTTTTTAATCTATATCTTGATACTAAATTGTAGGTTCCTCCTCTATCATGCACATGTCTGCTTGTATCTAAAGGTCAGTGCAACCACTATCACCCATAAGAAAATTCTCAAATTCACAATAGAATTGTCCAAGTAGGAATAAATATGTAGCTGTGAATCAACCTCCAACCCGTAAATATAAGCTGAAGAAATTCATTTGGCGGCCATAGGATGTCAGAACAGGCCCCACAGTATTCCTGAGCATTTAATTCAAGAACTTACTACGAGAGTTTCTTTAGAATTGTCAATATTTTCTTTTGTTTAACTCGTCATTTATTAGAATCCAATTATAATTAGCTACTAGCAAGTACCCCATGGTGATTGATGTAGTGCAAAGTAAGAATGCAATAGCATAAGTTATTTTTACTCATTATCATTCTTAATAAGATTACATAAGTTTCCCTTTCCTGCTCTCTTTTTCCGAACTGTCTCAGCTCTTCTTACCCCCCACCTTTTCTTCTTCAGCTCTTTCTTCTTGAGTCATGGAGTCCCTTCTCCTTTGTCTACCTGTCCTGCACCCGAATCTCTCTGTCCCTCTATCATGATTGTGGACCTGTGCTTGCAAATCTTTTGCCTTCTCTCGTACTCCTTTCCATACTTACACGCCCTTTTTGAAACATTGCTGCCTTTATTGAAGGTGATGACACTTTACCCATTCAGGTGGTGACGATGAAATTTGATGGAGTGTAAACTATAAAAATTTGTGTATGCTTTTCTTGGAATCTATTGGCGGGAATGACATTTTATTCTAGCACAACCAAAATACACTGTCTACATTATAAATTCTTTCAATAAGACCTCTATAATATACGTAAGTCAACTGACTTCAAAATATCAACCACACTCCTTATGCAAGTCAAGCAGACTGTGGGGTCCTGCCTCACCAGAATGAGCAATAGCTGGAAAAGTACAGAAATAGTGTATTTGTGTGCCCTGTATCTCTTAATTTACTAAGTAAGCATTCAAGTGAATGTATCATTCATGTCTATTCATCAATTTCTTTAGACAAAAGAGTGTTAATTTAGTTGTGTACTCATTATCATTTGTATGTGTGTTTGAGGGCCCATATAACACTGTAACTTGGCTCTCCACATTTAGTCTTACTTTATTTCTTGTCTTGATCACTCACTGTACCATTCTTCCTCATCTTAACTATCCTTATCCTGTACAAGGAGTGGGATTGGTTGAGGATAAGAACTTGGTGCAAGCAGTATAGATAGGCTGAAGGTGTTGGCAGGCTACTTTACCCAGCCATACAATTATCTGTGAGAGCTACCTGTGACTCCCACACGAGCTTCCACACAGACCTGCACCAATGTCAGCTATGAAAGGAGTATTATATCACAATATTCCTTGTGTGGAGAGCAACTCTTGTGTTGAAAGATAAACTGGAATAAAATATGGAATTTTTAATTTTAATTTTTTTTTCACCATAAAATTGTGGTTTTACATTTTTTGGGATAACTTTACTTTGCCTATTTTTTTCTCTTTGAAACTCAAAATATTACCCATCTGAAGCTCTTCAAAATGAGCTACAAGTATTGGCAGAAAACCACACCCACTAAAATGCTAAGGCATCAACGTCAGATAACCCTTACCCACCCCTGTGAATCTAAACCTCATCTACTTCAATATCAAGACTTCAAACACACATTCTTTAATATCTTTCTCACAAAGTGTACTACCAGATTTTTCTAAATTTTTTTTTGGCTTTATATCAATTTTTTTTATGAAAATTTGTAAAAAAAATGTGAATAACTCAATCAAAAAAAAATTTAAAAAAAAGTTGGTGGTTCGTTTTCAAGAGTAGAAAAAGAACTTTCAGATTAGCTATATAAAAACATTTCTGTAAAAAAATAGTGGGAGCAAGTAATGACTTTTGGAAGATTGACTTTTTCACTTTTGAGATAATTGCAGAAAACCACAACACAAGTTATTCCAGCTGATAATGTCTGGAACAGAAGAAAATGAAGCATATGTTACGTTGTAAACACAGGTCCCTACGCGGTGCATAAATATACCTTCAATAGCTCTCTCCTTTGTGAAACTGTGTGGTGAAACCATTGGCTACTGTAGATACACAAGAAACTAACCCCTGCCTTTCACTGTTGTTCTCTGAAACTGTCAGGAATGCCCAGGTTAGTGATGAAGCAGCTCTAAAATACCACTAAACTGCCCAATAAAGCAAATCACACTTTGGCTTGCCTATTCTGACGGTGAAGTAGTAGTGTTTGGAAGTTCAAGAGAGGATTCATTACCTCTACAACGCAATGCAATAGTAGAGCGCCCTTTAAAAACCCTAATGAGCCACCAATAATTTTAGCTTACTAACCGAAGATGGGGTCCTCCAGTCCAAGTGTTGGTCTCCACTGTAGCCTTCCTTCGAAACAGGGTTCTGTGAACGCTTCGGGAATGCTTTCTAGCTCCGTTGAGCTGGAAATTTAGGAGAAACGGTACAACACTCCCGCGAAGTCCATTCAAAAAAGTTTAGTACTGCTTTGCGTGCGCAGTCTCGAGGTTCATTCAAAAAAGTTTAGTACTGCTGCGCGTGCGTAGTCACTCACACGTGGTTAAATAGCTCTTCCTGTGTTTTTTTATTTTAAAAACTATAATGAGCCATGGTTGTAATTAAACGAGAAATGGCTAAGATGCGCTGCACAAAAACCATAAAGATTGGATTCTTTCTTGGAGGTGCGAGTACTGTAAGTAAGGATGACAAAAAAAAATTATAAAAAGAAATGTCCAATTAACCTGAAACTTGGGACACATTTTCAGAATGCTTCAACCTACAGAATAAAAATATAGAATTAAAAGTAAAAAAAATGAAAAAAAATTATTTTTTTTTAATGGCGAAGCCCCCCCCCCCTAAGTAGCTATTAAATAATGTCCTAAACTATTTCACCAGAAAGCTTTCAGTGGCTTTACTAATGCAAAATAGTAGTCCCCTGGGTTGAGTCTAAAAAATTTCCTTGGGGGAGTGGGGGGGGGGGGGGGGGGGGGGGGGGGGGCGAATGTTTAATGTCAGTTATGTATATCATAGGCAAATTATATAATAAATATACGTATTATATGCATATATACATACATATACATATGTATATTTATATTATAACTTATATAGCAGTTACCTATATAAAAGCAGATTTAACCAAAATGGATATAAATAATAATATTTGATTTTTTCATAGGGCCCGATTTTTTTAACCAAGCTTTTTATCACTATGTATCCATCAATGAATAATACATTATGAAGGTATTGGCTGTTTGAAATTTGATTTAATGATTATGTGTTTTACTTAATCAGTCCCTTTTATCTCATAGCTACTACTCTAAATAAACCACAACTAAAACTAGGAGATGTCATTCATGCCCACCCCACTAAATACGCAATTTCTTGTATAAAATGAAAGTTCATGGGTTAAAATGTCACATGAATTAATCCTATAGAAAAGTTATATTATTAAACTTTTATGCTTTTTCTTACTAGAAGGAGGAAGTTATGCGGTGTTTTATATGAGCCATCACTACTACTACAATGTATGTATATTAACAAAAACCATTGCATTTGATTACTACATATGACTATATTAGTAAGATGTAGGAAATATAAAAGGAGTATTAGCTATATGCCGTCTTCAGTGTTTTTGTTTTTTCTTGTATTTGGTAGGGTATGCAAAGTTTTGTACAACTCTTTAAACACAAATACATTGTGTCAAATGTTCTTGGAATAATAATGATACTGTGCCATATAATTGTTTGTGTTAAACTTGCAACAGTATTAATGCAGCTATTTATACCTGCAGTTCTATATAATAATTATAAAGACGGAGGTTTTTTCACGCCCAACATCTGTATGATTTTGTTAAAAAAGGAATTGGCAGGTTTTAAAATACCTGATGCAGTTTCTGATTTAGGAATATTGATACTGTCCATGAATTGAGTACCATTGATTTTGAGCATGAACGTCCCTGTCTGGTTGTGTTGGTGTTTGAATCTTAACAGTGTGTTTAATCCATCATTCTTGATGTCAAATATTGTATTCGATCCGATTCGTCGTCCGTTAACATACCATTGCAGAAGTTTTTCAGGTACTGTAGCGTATTTAGTTTAAATAGTGGTGTGGATGTTGTTTCCTACATGTTATTTAATCAGATATGTAATATTGACTTCATATTTGTCTGCAATAACAAAATGCAATTCTTTGCATAATTTGTATTTTTGCTACATGAGTTAGACCATTCTTAGTAGCATGTTTTATCAAGTAATTAAAATATTTATCTACCAGTACATTGTGTATATGTTATTTAATGAAAGCTATGTATGCTCACAATAAAAGTGGATTTAAAAGAATAAATTTTAACTCACTATACCCTGAAATTTACATTTTCTTTTTAAGAAACTTTTAGTTGCTATTTTATTTCATGTGTTTTGTATATTACGCACGTTTATCAAACTATTACACAGTAATAAATAGCTACTCACCACTGGTCACCAGAACTCTGCTTGGTGTTGATGTGGAAATATTATTCACACAGCTGTAAAATCCTCTGTGATACGAGTCAAAGTGGTTGATGGTGAGATTGGTGGAAACAACGGTATAGGGAGAAAGTCCTACAGCTAGATTATTATTCAGGTCAAGTGTGGAATTGATATAAGTCAACAATTCGACTGTACTGGTAGAACACTTAAGAGGTACTGTAGCATCATAAGACACT
>WLWD01004066.1_pt1 | contig 17910 bp, 18 predicted proteins | sample 6712731 | NCBI WGS metagenome assembly WLWD01 (sample SAMN12718690, study PRJNA576275) | sponge metagenome | isolation source: marine sponge | host: Mycale hentscheli | place: New Zealand: South Island, Marlborough, Capsize Point | collected 2014-11-01
TATATATATACATTGTATATATACACATTGTATATATACATATACATGTATATAATAGGTATATAGTGTATGTGTACTTAGTTTATAAGTACATTTTTGAAAAGTGATGTTAATTTGATCTGCTTGATTTGCTGGCACTAGCTATAATAAAAGGTTACACACTCCAAGGTACATTAAATGAGAGAAATGAACAAGATGTGGTTGGTGCAGTGGCTGGTACAGGGTACTCACACGGCACTCCGGGTAAACAGGATGTAGTCGACGTGGTGGGGCTCCCATGGGACAAAATTCAGGCAAGTTAGCTGCAGATATTCTTCTATAGCTTTGTTGATTAGTCCCCTTGTTTCTGAGTCTAACAAATTTGCAATAACACTATCATAATAATTGGTGACAGCAATCATCATCATCATCATCATCGTCATCACCATCATACTAATCATCATCATCACCATCATAATACTAATCATCATCATCACCATATAAATACTAATCATCATCACCATCATCATCATAATCATAATCATAATAATAATAATAATAATTATTATTATATTATTATTATTATTATTATTATTATAATAATAATAATAATAATAATAATTTAATAATAGTCCTTCCATACAACTTGCCTATGGTATTACTGATGAGGTAAGGTACAGTCCCCCCTGGCCATAGTTTGTTTGGTGAAGCTACACTGTTCCTTCTTCTCCTGCTATTAGTGGTGAACGCTACACTGGCTCTGTCTATATCCAATTCCACCAACTGCTCCGTCTCCTCTGGCGAGGTACCTGCAGGGAAGGTGGCAAGCAGTTTATAACATCACATGTGATCTATGCCAACTTAAACCTACGGTTAATATTGCTAGTTAGATACTGAAGAAATGCCAATTGACAGCACTATTATAATAGCGGTTGTAAGATGTAACTCAATTAATGCAGTATTTCAGACCAAAAAACATTAGTAAGAATAAATTGTGGAAGAGTAAAAAAGAGAGAAGTTTATCTAGACAGGTAATCTTCTGCAATATCCAGGCTTATTAGGCCTCACATACAACTCTCTAGCACATCTTACCCAAGTTGGAGATAAAGATCGTGTCCAGTCCTCCTCTGTCTCCCTCAGTGAGAGTTGCTTGCCAGTGATCTGAATCTCTCTTGCTAATCACACGATTCTCTCTGCTCCTACCACTTCCTTTCCTTCCTTCTGGCCGCATCTTCTTCTCCCTTGCAGGGGTAGCTTCTCTTGCTGCTCCTCCATCGATTTCGAACAAGTAGCTGGATTCCTTCCTTCCTGCACTGCTATCAACCTCCCGCATGGTAAACGCCCGATTCCTTGAGAAGCTTGGCACTGCCTGTATGCAGCAGAAGCACAGAGAACCAATCATCACAAACAACATCGGAGACGAGACTGCCATGTTGTGTGTATCAAGTCTTCTACTCCTTGCACTAAATCAAGCAGTGAATGGGCCCCTTTGTGTGGGATTGGTTGGTTTATAGGTCATGGTCTGTGGAAATCTGACATGTGAAGTGCTGCAGGTACGAAGAATAGAATCACCACACTATCCAGCGCTTTAGTTGAGGTTCTTCAATTTCCAACACTTCCATGACAGCTGTCAGTTAATACTAGTCTGGTTTTATGGACTACAATCCAGAATCACAACACTGACACAGGAAGGGGGCAGGGGCTCCTGGTCCCCACCCCCGATAATTTCGGGCCTCAATCTAACAAGGTGATTTCTTACTATCCCCACCTACACATACCGAAACATCTTCCTACACAAGTAATATCTGTCTGCTCAAGTGATTGCAGTTTCATACTTTATACTCTACTTGCCTATATATTCCTCTAATTAACCACATGTGGGTCAATGAATATAATTAAAACAGTGTTTAATACCCTAAAGATATAAAAAGAAAGTCATAAACTTTGATAGAGCTGTCTTGAAATAGGTTTCACTAACTGCACCGGTTAAATCATCCTGAGCTGTGCATGTACAAGAAACAACAATCAGCACTGTCCTGTGGACCAGTCTAAGATGGGGGACCAATCCCAAGTTCCTCACCCCCTCCCCTTCACACAATACACCTGAATGAACTGAGCAAACAAGCATTTAAAAAAGGAAGAAAATTTAACAACAATTAAGAAAGAAAAAAAAAGCTAAAAAAAAGAATTTGAAAACACAATCTTTAAAAAACTGGAAGTAGTGCAGATATACTGACAGTGCAGTAAACAAATGACAAATGAGGAAAACAAAATAAATAAAATGAAGAGATGAATTAGGAGTACTTGTAAATTGTTTTGAATAAAATGTGCGTTGAATCTCATTGTTCAGATATCCCAGGAATGTAATTAACAGTGGCACAACAAGGTGGGGGAACTGTACACAACAACAACAACAACAACAACAACAACAACAACACAAACATAGTAATACATTTAAAAATGTGGTGAATATAAGAGCAATTTAAACGAAATTGACAAAGTTACAAAAAAAAAGGAATCATCACACTCCACAAGCCTCTTAATTATCTCTTCCATAATGTCACAATGTTTTTATACATTACATATATTGCGTGGGCAGGCAGTCAGGTCTAACAGCAAAGTGAATTACGAGAACCCAGAAATGAGCAGGAGGCAGTGTATAGTTGCCATGGACACTGAGTTGATCACAAACAAACTCACTTCTCTCTTTGAGACCAATGTCAAAGTTTGTGACGGCCATGAGCATGAGAGTTGCCATGGCAATGCAGGAGAGGAGTCCCAGGGCACCTATGCACGATACATAACATTGTTACATAACGGTACATGTGTGTGTGCATGTGTGTGTGTGCATGTGTGCATGTGTGCATGCGTGCGTATGTGTATATGCATGTGTGTATATGCGTGTGTGTGCGTGCGTGTGTGCATGTGTGTGTGTGTGTGTGCAGTGCCCTTGGTACAAGAAGTTGTACTTACAGCCTAGGAGAAGGATGATGGCAATGTAGAGGAAGTGAGTTTGTGAGGGGGGTTCCCCTTTCACATAGTGGTCCATGAATACTTCCTGGTAGTAGGACCATTTCACACCCACCTGTTATCATTATATATTATTATATATTGTATATCATAATATAGACGATATTTTCACGCTACAGTTGGCTGTAATTTGAGTGCTATTGTATAGTTGATGATAGAGAGTTATATATATATTTAGAGAATCACTGACCAAAAAAACACAAAAAGTTAAAACACCAAACGTTTAGGCTGATTATACACATTCACTAGTAGATTGTCCAGAGTATGTAGTCTTATGCTAGCAGCGTGAGTTGCCAGACTTTCTGTGGTTTGATTTGGATGCAAAAAAACAAACAAGCCACGAACTCCTTACAGATGATCATAAAGTTGCAGTACAACCAGGATGCTTGCTGAATTTTTGCCTTCTACCTTATAATTATAACTCATATTACAATGAAGGAAAAGAGTGTGAACCCTCAGTGTTACTATACACTAGCTAGCCATTACAAAGACCAAAAGAATAATCTTATTTGGAGTAGTATCAATATGAATACGCCAGTATATAGCTCATGCAAGTCTATATATGGAGCTTGAGTAAGTCCATATGCAACTCGTGCAATGAAACTGTAAGTAATACAGTCTTCATAAGAGAAGCTTAACATACAAAGAGACACTCACCTTACCAGTAGTTTCAATGGGAAATTTCAAGCACTCCGGTAAACTGCGGAGCATTATAGTTGAATTCAAAACTACCGCTAGCAGCAAAGAAATAATTTGCTCACATGAGTACAGCGTGATTATAGGAGGCGTTACAAACAATAGCTTACGATCGTACGGCCTAAAAATAACCAGCTTTTTCTGAAAAAATAAGTCGAAACTAAAAATTCTGACACATTAAAGGGACTTAAAATGTCCAGTGGAACATTTTGGTGCTTGTTTCAATCTTCGGGAGGCTGCCGTCTTTGAGATCCATGTGACTGACTGACTGACAGACAAACTGGGTACTATAACCCTCTCACTCACACATGCATGCGACTGTTAATCATCACTATTTTTATGATTATTGTAAATGTTATTATTATTATTATTATTATTACTTTTATTGTTACTATTAGCAATTATCCCGCCACACAGTGGCGCTTGATATACTCTAAAAATTATGATTGCAGTAGCATGAGGTCTTTTATCAATTCGTATTATCCTCTACTACTTGATTAAGTTAAACAAATCAAACTGCTAGAAGGTGGTCCATGTATTTTTATTATAGAAAAGTCGAAATATTCAATTAAAAGGTCGTTTTCTCTTTCCTTTAAAGTCTGTACATGAGAACTATGAAATCCAGTCTCCCCCCTCCCCCTCCCCCTCCTCCCTCATCAACATATCCTACATGTGCTATACAAATATCTTACGTTGACCATTTTGAAGACGTAGTATCCAAGACACACTACCATCATAACGTTCCAAACCAATCCCGTCTTCTTCTTCTCCCACACAACCTATTAAAACATTTCAACCATCATTACTTGCTATAACAACAACAACAACAACAACAAAACAACAACAACAACAACAACAAAATTCAACAATAAACAATACCTATAAACAATGGCAGACCAAATATCACACATTTAGCTAAGTCAATTAACTGCCAATCATCAGGGTTTACTCCCAATCATTCAAGATTACGCCAATCCTAAAAGTAACTGCTAATCTTTAAGACCACTTACCGCTACCCATCCCAGGTAAGAGGTGGCTATCATGTAGGCCACTAAGACAGGGAGAAGAACCTTCTCTCCTATACTCGTGAATCTCCCTTCTCTGGCCCACGTCAACACCAGCACGTTAGCCTGGCAGTGATGTCAATAGAACAACATTAGCATACATCTGACCTTCTTTACTTACCAGTATTTGTATGTTGAAAGTTTGGAGAGTGAGGAATAATGAACGAAGGTGATATGCTCCTAAAGATACATTAAAATGGGGCAGAATACGGAAATGCAGTATGCCACTGATTTAACACTAAGTACATACAGCCATGCACATGTCCTATCGGTTCAAAGTCTTATCTAGATATGTTATGGGTGTGCAGTCTGAAGTAGACGTAATGAACACATCTGAGTGTCAGCTTTTAGTTAGCCACACTCGTGCCCTTCTCTTGGATGTCATGTGTGAGTGTGTATGTCCTCTTAAACTTACTGGTGAGTTTCTTCTTGGTCCCTACTGTGTTCAGTACCAGGAATCCCATGCGGTACTGGACCACCAGTGCCAGGACTATATTCTGGGGACCCAACAGACACACTAGCACCAGACGAACCTAACATAAACAGCACATTGTTCATTATACTTCTTTGGCGAGTGAGTGAAACACTATCAGAGGTAACACAATTGAAAATCGGGAATATTTGTTAATATAATGTTTGGATGTACGTATGTCGTTTTTGTACTTGACCCTGGCATTTTTTGTGTCAGTTTGGTGGTCGACCCTGTCCCAAAATTCACTAAACAGAATCCTCCAGTTAAACTTAAAAACTTACTGGAGTTCCATTTCTATTCGAGTTAGTGGCGGTGGTAAGTTAATACGTTATTTGTCATAGTAATAAGCCCTATGCATCAGTATTTACTTGAAAATTCATTGTCCACTAGACTAACCACGAAGGTAAGTCTTGTGAAGTTATGTCTAATTGTGTGAGTATTGTGTGTTAGAGCTACTACTCAACTAAATAATACAACAAAGAAAACGTTTGAATAAAGTGATGTTTTGTTATTTTGTTCTTGTTTTTTTTTTCCAATTCAAACAGTTGCTTCCATGGTTACTATGGTGGCTTTGCATGCCCTTTACTGTATGTACGTAATTAAAAAACTCGACATTTTTTGAGTAGCTTGAGGGTTAGAAGTTAAATCAATCATTTAACAATAGTGTAGCTTTTAGGCTCACTTGCCATTTGTGCTCAAGCACATCACTAGTACATACATAAATACATACATATATACATACATACATACATACATATTATGTACAATGTACTCCGATACTCTTGGAATCAATAAGATTGATTAGGATCTGCTAACAAACATACTTGCAGCACTCTCAGTACAGGCTAATGACGATTCTCGTGGTTCCATTAATCTCATATCCCGTAATCTCATTCAGCCGGTAGGTAATTGTAGTAGCTAAAGCTATATACATGAGGCTAGACGTAAAATCAGGCAAGAAACATCTTGCTAAGCATCGGTTCACAGTCACAACTCACTGCTTCATTGCAAAGAATAATTAACTAAAACGCGGTACGAATGGCTGTCTCATTTTATAAACAACTCAAGCTGCAAAAATCAAAACAAGAAAACCAAAAGATAACAACAAAACAAGCAAGTAATGCCTTAGAAAAGAAGCTTCATAAATAAGCTTACAGGATAAGAAACTCTCATAGCTGTATAGTTTTTACTTAATTAAAATTTAATATGGCCAGTTTTCCTAGTAGTTAACTAGCTAGCCACTTGTTAAACCATCTGCCTAAAAGTCATTTTCTAAAACACCCAATCTAGCTTGGAAAGTGGTAGAGTATTAAGTATAGCTATATATTTTTTAATCTCTCTTGAGAATAAAACTTAACTTACTGTTTGGGATTGAACCCTTGATTGCCAGAAGTACATTACGTTTTTTAACATTATACACTCGTGCTCATTTATTCTTATTTTCGTGTACCGTCAATCATCGTGGATGACCGATCTCTCATCTATTTTGTATATATCACCTAGAACACTGTCTTTCACCTTAGTCACCAGTTTTGTATTTTATGTTAATATCCTGTCGGCCACTCAATATTATTCTACGTACTTGGTAATATTAAATATCGGGTCTGTCTCCCAGTCTGTCAGAGGATCCAGTCAGCGGGAGAATGAGAGAGATTTACGACCTCTGTCTCTATTCTCTCATATAACATCTTCTGACAGAGTTAGGTTGTCAAATTGGCTGTTCTTACAGGAACTCTGGCGTTACCTTACCCGCTAGTGGGTCTTCACTGCACTACTCTGCTTCCGTTTAGTGTAATGTGTGTCAACAGACTACGCTGGGATCAAGTCCTCAACATGCTGGATAGTATAATAATAACCTATAATTGGTGGTGAACAGCCACTCAAGTCCACAAAGCTATGACTCTAACGGCTTTGGTTGGCGACCGCTTCCCAAAATCTTTTCCCACATTTTTTTAAAAAACCCATTTTTCTTTACAAAAGTTTTGATACCATCGACACCTAAAGTGTGAGCCATTGTTGATGGTGTCTTTCTGTAATAATCGAGTGCTTTGCAGATACTCTACAATAAACACAATGTATGCTAACATCCACAACATGGGATTGCTTTATAGTCCCGCCGAGTGAACACTTAGTCCGCTAACATTTAACACATGCACACTGAAAGAGAAACGTCAGGGACACTAGGAGTTGTTTATAGCTACAGTGTTGAAAAGACCTATTTATCGATACAGTTCAGTTTAAAGCTCTGCCTGATTGTATCATTCACCAATTGACACAGAAGGCGGTCGTGCTGTTAAACATAAGTACGCAGCAGAAAGTGAATATTTGTGATAATTAGCTCGTAGCTGTCAGCTGATACACCATTAGAAGTGATGAGCTAGGTATGATGTAGCTCACAAGTAGTTAAACATGGCAGCCATGCTAGCCTCTTGCCAGAAGACAAGCTCAGCTTGTCCGGACATCTCACTCACTGGTCCACTTGGTTGTGATGGAAAGAGTGAGAAAACAACTCATCCAGGACCCGTGAATTAGATCTCTTCTAGGACACTTGAATTAGTTGGTGTCTTTATTGTTAATCAACAAATTTTGATCACAATGCATGACACAATGGAATAGCTATATTAATTCGACTCTCTGGGCTGTGAATCTTTAGCAATCTGATTAAATTAATCAATCAATAAAAAAAATTTAAAAAAAGGAATTAGTACAACATGGCAATATTGCTTTTATTTGCTGAATGAGGAAGCAAGAATACATCCATTCTACAAGATTATAATTTTTGGTTGCACTTCTTGCACTTATTGGTTGCACTTCAAATTCATACTAGTCAATTAGCTAGTGACACATAACAAAGAAAAGTTCATGTCTGTACAACAGGCACCTCATTTCACTTGGGTTTTTTTTTCTAAACTGGTCACACACAAATATAGACACAGCCACACTATCAAAGACTAGCAGTATTGTGAATAAAACTGACTAGATCCCAGGGGAGGAAGCTGTTATTGAATCGATAATACAAGACTGTTGTGTTTTCAAAGATTCATAATCACATAGCTTAGAAGACTATTGACTGTCTTTACGGTACCTGCAATACTTGGAAATAATTCAAAACTTTTTCTTAGTCTAGTTTCAATACCCATTGCTTTCCCTTGCTATTTCTAATTACTATCACATCGTGTTTTTCGGTTCATAAATTCGTCAATATGCTATCCCTTACCAGTTTGATGACATCCTGCTGCTCACCCTCCACCCAGTAGTTGATAATGACGTAGCTGACTAAGATGAAGACTGTGGCTGCATAGCCAATCACTTCAAACGGACGCTCCCGCAGCAAACCATCATAGCAGTAGAACACCGAAAAGGCTACAAAAGACAAGCACAAGAATAAAATATTGCACAAAGTAATAAACATGTGAAATCCATTTAATTTTGATGAAAAAAACCGTATTCACTCCATTTATGCTAGTTGTTGTTGTTGTTTTTTTTTGTTGCCCTTTTTTTCCCCCCCCATCATTAGCTATTTATTTATTTGTTTTTTTTGGAGGGGATAGGGGGTGGGTGTGTATGTGTATTATACTACCACTGCTTATGAGCAAAGCAAATGAAGAGATGAAACATTAACAACACAATTTAATTGTAGGATTCATAGAAGCCACTATGGCCGAATTTAAAAAGAAGCTGTTAAAATGTCTCTTTGATTGGGACAATATGCAGACATTGTGTTAGAGTATCACAGCCAAGGAGATACACACTCACACATCTACAAACTCACTCCATCTGAAACCACACAGGTTAATGATGGCGTTAACTTGTAAAAGTAGTGTTTTACTTACAAGTATTAAGTGTGTGTGAGTATGTGTGTTTGTGTGAATGTGCGTGTGTTTGTGTGAATGTGCGTGTGTTTGTGTCTTGCAGTGTATGACAGACACTTACTAATAATTCTTACACAGTGTGGTTATGAAGAGATGGAAATGTTACATGAAATGGAGAAGGAAGCGGGCCGGCAATAGGTGCTAAGGTCTTATCAAATTTGACGGTAATGTATCCCATTTACAGGAATATTTGGCTTATAATACTTGAGATCCGTTGTGTCAGAGGTCATGGTGCAATGTGACAGGAATAATTTAGGTGAATACCACTACTTCACACCCACAACAATGCAAACACGCAAACATACACACATCACATGCCCCCACAAACTGCAATTGTAAGTCATTCTACTGTTATACAATCTGTAATCTCAGTCCAGCAGATGCAATTTAAACTAACCTAAATTGACCAGGACAATGACGGCAAATATGAAGTCATTCAGACACACCCACTGTTCACAGATATCCCCCGCATTCGTCACGTTATCTCCTTCATCTTCAAAGTCCCAGAAGAGCGAGGAGTCCTCCGGCGTAATGTTGGAAAATGTCCGCTGCATGTAAATGAATCTCTCCACTGACATGGCCAGAGTCCCTGCCATGCTGATGGTTGCTAGCACCACAAACAGCCATTCCACCCAGCCCAGTCTTCGGCAGTTCCTCATCTGTGTCCATACATAAACCAGCATGTATAACGTATGCAAGAAATTAAGATGTTTTCGTGTTGGAACTTGTTACGCTGGAAAATTACGTATTAAGAGCTATCATCAAATAAAAAGTGATAGCATTGAGAATCAAGTACATGTAGCTATGTAAGTATATGCAAAGAAATCAAAGCCATTGATAACTGCAGAAACCACACAATAATAATGGTTCTAGCCAAGATCTATCACTAAATCACCCATCTTGCAGTTATGCATTAACTTGATGGAGGAAAGAACTTTAACCCTTATTGCTCATGTTGTTTATGCTCTGTGGGTCAAATATCAACCACATACCTGCAGGACCTCTACCACTAGCTAATGAATAAGATGTTAAAACCTCTCACCTGGCCAAATGGAGTGTTTTTTACGAAGGGTTGCTGGCTGGACGTGCTGGAGTCCAGCAGCTCCTTGTAAATGGTACCTGCAGATTTGGCCCCCGCCTTTTGCGTACCTGCTCGGACTTCAGGGTACCTGGCGGAGCTTTGACCGTGACCTCTGTCACCGAGCAACGGTGAAGAATCGTGCTCGCCATTTCCACGCGGGAGCCAAGATTGGTAGTTCAGAGACACAGCACTGCCCTCGAACTCAGCTTTGTCCGCGACTGCGTCCGTCATTAGTGACCTTCTAACAGCAAAGCAGTATTATGATTGAAGACGTACTTTATCCTTGGATATCACCACGCCTTCAAGGGGTGTGAGCTGCAACAAGTAGGGGGGCGAATCAAGATGTAAGTTATGTGGGTGGTAAACGGGTCGATTCTTTACCTATCGCGGGAAACTACGGCGCGAGTTCTTTTTTTTTTGAAAGTTCTTCTTCTAACTTTCCTAGCCTCGGGCGCCTCGTACTACTCTGTTAGACCAACAGTTTTATAACTTTCTTTTAGCAGTCTGGTAAGCGCGCTCTGCCTTTGGAAATGGCCGAGGTGAGTATTTCTTAGCTGTGATGATTATGAAAATATACCGATGCCTAGCTAATAATTTATTGTCCGTGAACGTGGTGCTTGCTTTTTTGTTAGGTGTAATTAGTACTAATTTTACAGCATTGGGTTCTAATCAGGGAAGCATACACACACAAAAAAAAAGAATCTAGTATGTAGAGGCAAAAAGTTTAGATTCAATGAGGTAAAAATAATTATACTAGCACATACTGTCCTACAGCTGTAAAGCAATGTTTAATAAATATGCGAACCTTATGATTTCATGAAAGTAGTGATTTATTGAAGGAGGGTGAAGACAGAGGCTTTTATAGTAGGGATGAATGCCTATATAAAATTACATTCAGAAATAATTTTTAATGTGATATATGACTAAGTTAATCATCTATTAAACTATATGGAAATAGGAAAGCATATTCGCCTGACAAAACTTGATTCTCTACCTTTTTTGATCTGAGTACTGTATTTGAGGTTATTTCATGAGAAATACTTATCTTTTTTTTTGTTTGTTTGTTTCCAAGTGGGTGGTGAGACTGTGGGTAGAGGGGACTCCCGAGGGGTTTCCCCTTTTGAGAGGGTTGCACCTGTCTACCACATGTGCCACCTCATGGCACACACAGTGTGACGACAGATGATTGTCAACTGCCCCACATGTGTGCCCTATAGAACTGCAGGGTTCTGTTTCATGATCAAAGATAATCTCTAATTAAAAATTGAATGAGGCCCGTTTAATGAACTCTTTGTTTAAACAATTCCTACTTTGTGCAATAATTAATATTGAGGATCGTGTATTAGGATGTTTATTACTTAGATCCTCTTTTAATTTTAATTATTATACACTCATACACTCATTGTGCGGTATAACAGGATCGATGCCTAATCTGAAAGATAATGCCACACCCCTTATTTATTGACACTGAAAAGTATGCCTAATACAAAGTTTGACAGAGTCAGTTGTTTTCTCTCTCTCTTTTGAGTAAGCAATATCATAGTTATAGCCATGCTTGGCATATAGTCATTGTTTCCACTAAAAGACATTTCAGCATTTATGTGGTCTCCAAAAATTTTCATCATTTTTAAGGAAATGACAACTCCCCTCCCTACACACACACACACACACACACACACACACACACACACACACACACACAAATGCATATTCCTGAAATTGAATTTGACTGTCATGAAACTTAGTGCGGAAAGAAAAACAACAACAACAACAACAACAGTCTGAAAGAAAAAAGCCTTTGGGGATCTTCAAAAAAAATATTGTAGTTGTTGTGATGGTGTGAAAGGCTGTCATATCATTCCCTGTTGCAGGTAAGGTGTTTCAGCAACAGAGGGGGAGAGAGAGAGAGGGGGGGGGGGAAGGGGATGGATGGGAGAAGTAGTAGAGGACAGTAGATAAAAATTTGTGACCAATTTTGCCGCCATTGTTTGAAAAGTCTCCTCCTACTAAGGTGTGTGTGTGCACAATTCTCCCCCAACACGACCATATTGCTTGCAAACCCCTCCCACAGGCACACACACACACGCACACACATACTCACACTCACTCAATATTCACACACATACACACATACACACACTCTCTAACAGTGAAGGTGGGTACTTTTGTTTTAATTGGAAAAGAGTTTGCAGTTACAACATTAATATTGGTTGTCGAGTCTAATGGGTACATCCCATTGTAACCAGTGATTATACTCTCTAATTGTGGAGTAATGCTTTGTTTTTCTTTCTTCTCACTTTCATGGAAAGTCTATCCATTAACCCTCAGTGCGCATGCACGAGAGGGTTAAAGTACTCGGTTTGTCTGTAAGTCAGTCAGTTGGTCAGTCAGTCAGTCATTCTGTCATATGGATCTTGAAAATGGCAGCCTCCCGAAGATTGAAACAAGCATCAAAATAATGTCGTAGATTTTTCATTGCTACTTTTATTCCTGGTAATTTAATATTTTTAGCTTAGTAGCATTAATTAGATATATATATATTCACAATATGTTTCGGCTCATAAGCCTTCAGTTGTGATGTGTGTATGACTATTTAAAATAAAATTAAACAGCCATATATACACCTCATAGCTGAAGAAGGCTTATGAACCGAAACATATTGTGAATATATATATCTAATTTTAATGCCGCTAAGCTAAAAATATTAAATTACCAGGAAGCATTAAAATGTTGCACTAGACATTTTAAGTCCCTTTAATGTGCCAGAATTTTTAGTTTCGACTTATTTTTTTCAGTAGTTTACCGGAGAGCTTGGAGTTTCCCATTGTGTTGCTTGTGTGTTAAGAGCTTCTCTTATGAAGACAGTGTTAACGTCTACAGTTTCAGTGCATGAGTTGCTTATAGACTTTGCTCAAGCTTTATATATCGACATGCGCAAACTTTATTGATACTACTCCAAATTAATTTAGGTCTTTGTAATAGCTAGCTAGTGTATAGTAACGCTGAGGGTTCGCACCCTTGATGCTTTATTTTAACTAGTTACAGTGACAATAACAAATGTATATATATATATATACATATATATATATATATATATATACATTATATACATACATACTAGTGGTTGTCATTCAAATCCAACGTACATATGTTATCCATTAAAAATATGGCTTTTTGTAATTTAGAAATCACAATCTTCACCAGTTCACTCGAATTTGTCCAATCATGAAAGTTGTTCTTCCGAAGGAGATAGTAGCAGTAATTCTTCCTTTACTAGTAATGTGCAGTTTGACAATTCCTTTTCTGATCGAACCTGTCAAGAAGACAAAGCAGAAAAAGTTAGTGGAGATTCTTTTGATTCTTTGGTTAATCAAGCCGAAAACCAAGGTGAACGATCCAAACCTCATCGAAGAAGATCATTGAGTAACCCGGAATCCACACCTCGGCGGCTGCCTTTCAGTGATTGCAGGAATCGTCAGCGTACAAATGCGATGAGCCAAGAAAATTTAAAGGATTTGTCAAATGTAAGTGAATGATATAGCTTTGAGTCTCAGTGACAATCACGTGTGCCCATTATGAAAGCAGCTATGAATATAGTTAGCAATTACTGTGAGATATTGCAAGCCAATCACAGACCCCATTACACCATGCATACCTGACAGGAACAGATCCAGCGCTAATGACAGGGAGGGGCCCTAATTTATTTAAGTCAATTCACTTGCAGTCACTAAATTGCCTCCAAATTGATCCAGTAGGAGCAAGTGATATGCACTGTACACATTTTGCAACTATTTAGCTGCTGCAAGTTTGACTACATGTGTATTACTTTAAGAAAAGTCACATTTTTTATGCACAATTGTCTCTTTGGGGGGAAGGAGTGGGGTGGGGGCATGGCCTTTGACCCTCCTAGTCAAGTGGTGAGATGCGGTTAGGTGGGTTATACATGTCAAGTAGTGTAATGGGTAATGGATATCAGTGGTTGTGACAGTACGATGTCAAGTGGTAGCTAGGATGTCAAGTGTGTGTGAAGATGTCTAGTGGGTAAAGATGTCAAGTGGGTGAAGTATGATAAGGGTATCAAGTGGGAGAGATATCAAGTGAGAAGAGGGGTAAGGATGTAAAGTGGGTAGAGGATGGCAAGTGGGTAAAGGATATCAAGTGGGTAAAGGTTGTCAAGTGGGTAAAGGTTGTCAAGTGGGTAAAGGTTGTCAAGTGGGTAAAGGTTGTCAAGTGGGTAAATGATGTCAATTGGGTAAATGATGTCAAGTGTGTAAGAGATGTCAAGTGTGTAAGAGATGTCAAGTGTGTAACCCAGCAAAAAATCTTATAAGATCTTATTTTAATTAAGATCTTCAGCAAGGAAGTGACAAGCACTGCATGTAGTGATGTTGGTCCATAGACTTTGAATGCACAAGGATGAGCAGCTGTAAATGCAGCAATGCTACTCAACACACACTCTTTGATTTGTTTCTCTGATCGAGGTATATGCTCACCAGATGGTAAGTATAAACGCACATGACTTACTTGTGTACCTTCATCCAAGCATTATGTACACCCAAAATGTCCATTCCACTGAGTGAGGTTTAGTACTGCTGCTCGTGCAGGGAGGTCAAAGAAACCACACAAAAGCTTTGCACGTAGACGCTTCACCCCAGCTGGAGTTTGAATTTCTACTCCATCTTGATGCAGAATGAAAATTTGCTCCAGTATACAGTATAAGTTGGAGTAGAATCGTCATGTCAGGCTTCACTGGACCGAGCCATATTCCTGCAAGAACCAAATTTCTCAGATCCATTCGAACATTTGGAGGCAAGTTTGTAATGCAGAGTTGCACTGGCCACAATGTTTGACCTGGATAAAGATAATACATAGATAGTTACAATTATAAAACTGATCATTTGGACTTACCAGATGGTTTGAATAATGGAACACCATCAGTAACAGCATAAGTCCTACTTGCTCAGCTGAAGTAAAAAAAGTTCTCTCCTCCTTTTGCTTTCTGTATCTAACTCCAATATCCATGAATAAATTATCTTTTTTTTGTCGCAAAAAAGAAAACTGAATATCACCCCAATTATCTATAAAGCAGGGATTATAGATATACCTATTTACATCTTAACACAAAAGATTTATTATATTTAAACTCACTGGTAAAAATTTCCTGGATACTTTTTTCAAAATTTAGAATTGTGTAAAAGCAAATTTGGCTGTTTTGGCATTTTGTGCACTTATCCTCAGTCCTTTCAATCACACCCATACATTTACTGCAATACTGCAATTCTGTACAGTCTGGTTTATAAACTTGTTTTTTTTCAATTTGTGAACTGTTTGGGGGATAAGATTAGGCTTTGGACAGTGACTCTGTATCAAATCCAGAAGATTTTCAGTGCCAGAATCTGTCAATATATTCGATATGACGAACTGATAAATGGACCTCAAGCTCTCTCTCTGATTGATAGGTGCTCCATCAAACACTGGACTTTCACCTATGATTAACATACACCAGAAATTAATTATGGACCAGCTTGAGCTGATAACTTTTATTTAATTGCAGCATACCTGGCATAGTGAGACAATCATCTTTTCCAGAACTGTGACAAAGTGTGTTATCAGAAGTTCCTTCATTGCAGTAATTATCAATATCATCTCTATTTGTTTCATCATGATGCTCATGTGATTCAGCTCCCAATCCATTATATTGATGCTCTTCCGACTCTTTTAATTCTACCACTTCCCAATTCTCTTGCTCTTTTTGTTCATGATCATCATTCTCCGTACAATAATCTTGCTGCTCGCTTTCTTCATCCTCATCTTCCCAATTTTCATGTATGTCTTCCCAAATTTCTTGATCCTTCTCTTTAAAGTTTTCTAGATCTTCTTCCCAATTTTCTTGTTCCTTATCTACTAAATCATGCTCCTTTTCTTCAACATATTTATTTACATCATCGTGCGTGTCTTTGTGCCCCATGTCGTCTTCTTGATGTACACATTCCACCGCATCCATATTTAGTTCTTCATTGGTTTCATTCTCACTTTCAATATTATCACTAGAGTGGTTTGATTTGTGTTGAATCTTCTTCTTTTCTACCCAAATTGTTTGGCGAGGAATCTGAAAATGTGGATTTCTCAAATACAGCTTCCTTTTTTTCCCATGTCGTCTTCTTGATGTACACATTCCACCACATCCATATTTAGTTCTTCATTGGTTTCATTCTCACTTTCAATGTTATCACTAGAGTGGTTTGATTTGTGTTTAATCTTCTTCTTTCTACCCAAATTGTTTGGCGAGGAATCTGAAAATGTGGATTTCTCAAATACAGCTTCCTTTTTTTCACTGCAAATTATAAAATATACACATCAGTTAGCTATTATTGCTGTTTTATTTTTATTTTATTTTTTTATGTTGTGGTTGTTGTAGTACTTCTCGTTTGTCTTGATTGATGTACTAAAACTACAGCGCTGGTTCAGTCCAATTCACTTGATTCATACAACTATTTAAACATGTATTTTAAGTACACATGTGGTTAACACCTTGGGATGAAGAAATTGTGCACATGTGTTGCTCTTTAATTTGAACTATCATTATTAAGTTGGAATATCTGAGGGGGCAATTTGCTACTACTAACAATGACTACAAGGTAAGTCTACACTATTTCGTATAGCTACATAATTAACTGAATTGGTTTCCTTTACATAGTGTATATAGTCTCATAATCTACCTACCAGCATGTCCAATAGATTCTGTAGATTTTGGCATAGGCACACTTGAATTACGAAGATATGATCGTTTTTTTCTTTCACTCCATGTCTTGAATTCACTTTTCACTATGAATACATGTGACCCAGCCTTATGTCATGTGACTTATTCTTGTTATTATTTGGATATTTTATGTAAGGACTAGTAATAGAGCAAAGAAGCCATCAGCCAAAGTAGCTGACAGCATGGAGGTTCTAACAGACCAAAAGTAAGCTGGTAATTGTATTCTCACATATGAAATACTTGTAAAATATTGCATAGAATGGTGCACAGTGCTGTGCCATGAAGATGGTAAAGAACACATTACCAACTCGCGGTCTTTAGAGCCAGAGGACTCTGAAATTTTAGCATTGTCCGATTTGAAAATCGGTACCACTTTATTGTGGAAAGTAAAGGGGAAAAAATACACGACTACCTTGATTAAAGTGTCGGGTAAGCACTTGATAAAATTACAAGATATGCACTCAGTGGATTAACATTCCCTGGTTGTGTACAGATGAAAAGTTGCCTCAAAATAAGAGAGCGTGCAGTGACTCACCGGATGAGGACATAGTTGAGAAAAGGGTAGGTTATGCGAAATAATTATTTTGTTAGCTACTATTGTTGTTTTATCACTTCATTGTTTTCTTTTGTAGATGAAGAAAGTATACGCTACATCTGATTCAGAGGATGAAGATGACAATGAAGATGATACTCTTCTGGACATCAGCAGAAAGGGTCTAGAGTCAAGTTCACACAAGGTAGCATTTATTCAATAGGTAGCATTGACTGATCTATTGGCATCAACATACACATTAGCATGGTGTGCATAAACAATCTAGTGCTCTAAACACTTTGCTTGCTTACTCTTTCTGTTCAACAATATGTACTGAGCTAAACTCTGGGCAGAAAATGACCAAATTAGAGCACATTGTTCATGTTTAAAAATATTGTTTAAAATGTGTATATTTTTAAACATA
>WLWD01005465.1_pt1 | contig 17904 bp, 9 predicted proteins | sample 6712731 | NCBI WGS metagenome assembly WLWD01 (sample SAMN12718690, study PRJNA576275) | sponge metagenome | isolation source: marine sponge | host: Mycale hentscheli | place: New Zealand: South Island, Marlborough, Capsize Point | collected 2014-11-01
TAGTCCAGAGCCAACAATTTGGGATGAAGTGGTTAGTTAACATTTTTTGGTAGGCTCCTAGGCAGCCTTCCAGTGAAATGGGTATCTTACCACAAGTGTACATAACAAAGTCAAAGCCCCCCCCCCCCACTCTGGCCCTACACATTGATTGAGCCACACTACTTTGATGCATGGGCCTTTAGGGAAGTGTATCATGTAGATCAGTTTTCCATACTGCAGGAATGTATAATTTTATTCCTCATAAAATTCAAAATTTGGCAATGTACAACTTCCAAAATTCTGAGGACATAACACTTAGGATTGTGGTAATGGGATGGCAAAATCCCAGGGCTCTCTCTCCTTCCCTTTCCTATGTACTGATTATTATTCTAATTATTCTCATATGCTTTTAATTTTGTCATCACAAAACTCAGTTGCTTTGTGCTGTACTTTTTTCCCCTGTGCTGTACATGTAACGGAAGTGATGTATTCCTTTGTAAATACTACAGTTGTGAATACTGTTGTTTTGCTGTGCTTTTAGATTCAGCTTAGGGATTTATTTTTAAACTAGGCTACATACATGCTATTATCATTCAAAAAAATTAATTCAGCAGGTGATAATGGCCTAATATATAATTATGATTGTAATCAGTGAGATCTTGTTAGTGGGCACAGGAATTCTCATGGTTGTCAGTGTGCATGATTAAGGAACATAGTAGGCTAAATCCTGATGATATGTGTTGTGATCTTGTATTATTATTATTATTAACCCTCAGCGCGCATGCGCAACAGGGTTATAGCAATCGTCCTGTCTGTTTGTCTGTCTGTCATGATCTGATTTTGGAGATTACTGACAATTAACAGTTAATTTAGGTATGGACGAAGATTTAAGACCTCTTGAAGCTTTCAACTCTACATAGTACCAGCTTTTATGGGCAACTCTCCCTAGCATAACATCATAATCACGTAAGCAAATAATTTCTTGCAGCCAGCGGTGTAGTTCACTTTATGCTCAGGGAAGTTAATTGAGTTGGAAGAAGTGAAGTTTCACATTGAAAATGTATACCGGTGAGTGTTTCTGGCCTGTTTAGCTTCTTCTCTTATGAAGACAGGTTTTCATGTACCATCGAGCTATTTTGATGCCTCATTACAATAGCAAACAGATTGCTTGGAAGGAGATTATAATATTGTAATAGCCAGGTAGTGTTCAATAGTGCTGGTGCTTCATTGTTATTATTAGTGCAATTACATTTGTTCATTGGCTCACCTCTAGCCCACAGTTCCAATCACTTACCTCAAACCACAATGGTGATGCAATCATATGTCCACTCACCTCTTGTCTGATTGATTACCATTCTTGTCAGTTGTTGCATTGATTCTTGTAAAATATGAAACTGAGTGTGAATAGGAATCCAGCTTAGCTATTGCGTGAATACATTTAAAAAAATTGGGTGTATTATAGAAATACAGTAAAACGTCCCTTATCTGGGCGGCTTGGGACAGAGGGGTGCCCGTAACTAGGAATTGCCCATATCTCAGAAGCAATACATTTTTAATTGGAGTAACTTGAAAACTACAAATTATTTGCATTCGCCCACTGTTTTAATTGCAATTTTCTATGATTTACCTGCCCGAGTAATAGAGTTGCCCGTATCTTAGACGTCCGGATAAGAGACGTTTTACTGTAGAAGGCTTTATATGTATAGTGTTATAGTAATTTTAGTATCTGGGTATGACTGATTGACCGATCTAATCCTTGTTGCAATCTTTTTGAGTTGTCCAAAAGTTCATGTTCATTTAAGTTGGGAGTATTTAAAAAGTGCATTATTTTATACTTGCTAATTTGGTACTTGTTTTGTTGTCATGTATCAGCTGTGCCTTAAACGCGATGGGTTTGAGAAGAAGTGCACATTATCGTGTTTCTACTACTAATTGGAAGGATAGCTTCAAAACTGGTCACTTTAGTTTTACTGTTGGTGGGGCTTGTGCGCATAGTCATTTTTATCTATTTTATTTATGTATCAATAATTTTATTGTTATTAGAATGAGGTGTGATCAATATTTGTAAATACCATAGTTAATACCTTCTAAGAAAAGTGTTCCAAAAAAACTCGGCACAATGTATAAGCTTAACACCACACAGAGTGTTATATTAAAATACTTTACCTGGTGTTATAGCATCTGGAATAACCACACCCATGTGGACTATGTGTGTGTGTGTATGTGGGGGGGGGGGCAGGAAATAGAGGGAGAAATATGGAAAATTGTGCCAGAGGCATACAATCATCGACACATTTTGACACTCACAAAGTCTGATCAAACTGTGACTCAAGATACATTGAATTATGTCCACTCTCTTCCCATAGACAATTATCTAGGAGTTTGCTTGGGGCATTTTTTCCCCATGTCACCCATGGAGTGAGTTCCCCCACCCCCCACCTGGATCATGTATGATGCATGCAGTACATAATAAATTTATTTCATTTTTACACCTTTATCATTTGTGTGATTAGCCATATTCACACACATGCCTGGCACTTGTAAATACTAAGCCAACTGACTTATAGTATTCTCCAGCATCAAATTAACAATTTATTTATTAAAAATCAACATGTAGTTGATTTAATTACTCTGCCATGCAACCCCAACCCCTATAGAAAAACAAAACCAGAATTATACAAAAAAGAGTTAACTGTGTATTCAATGTGCATTAATTACAGAGTTTCAATGAACCATACAAACAAACATATATACATACAAAACCAGGCAGCTTACTACACAACTTCAGCTGAAAGAGATGTGATGATAAAAGCTAATATCTGAGGTTGGCAGGTTTGACCAAAAGCAGACAAAGTTAGAGCTAATTAAATAACAAATTATTGAGTGCCAAGGTATTGTTTTAAATATTTTTGTAATTGATTCCTCCATGGTGCCCTAACTGTTTAATGACTCAAACATTAACCAGCAGGTAATTAATAACATGAGTAATTTTAGTAGGCAGGCAGTTCTTAAGAGGCACAAGTGTTGGGAGGATAGAATGAAACCAATTTATCTAAAGAAGGTGCAGTACAATGCAAGGAATGGGACGGATGGTTCAGGAGCAGCGGCGGCCTAGCAGTACATAATGCAGACCAGTTCCACAGTTGCAAGATGTGACTCATCCTCAGTGCCCTTTCTTTACATTGGGAGGGCCACATGACCACTTTTAATGGAAGTGGAAGTCAAAGCCAAGGTGTGTGTATGTGTGTGTGTAAGTTCATGTGTGTGTGTGTGTGTGTAAGTTCATGTGTGTGTGTGTGTGTGCATATGTGTGTGTGTGTGTGCATATGAGTGTGTGTGTGTGTGTGTGTGTGTGTGTGTGTGGTGTAAGAGGAGGAGCCAAGCTAAAAAGATCACCAGCCAATTTCTAATCTATTGGCCAGATTTGGCCAACCACAGGAGACCAGTACCACCACCACCTAAAGGCACTTACCCAACATGTACCAGCTAGCTAGAGGTGAAATATTTCCCACAGCAGAAGGAAATTAATCACATCAGTCAGTATGCACCAGAATACAAACAAAAATTGCAAATTCTTGTCAATACCAACCAGTGGAAGTGAGTGGGAGGAAACCTACATATTGTCTGCAGTTTTCAAAATAATTAATCACTGCTGTTATATTAAATGACTACAACTTTTTGAGCTTTCAAAACAAACAAACTGATGAGCAATTGATAACAGAGTTGTCATTATTCATGTGCTATGAGCCAATCTATATGTGACGTCAATAACAAACTTCAAAGCATCCTTAAAAGTAGTTTCACTTCCATTGCTTACTTCACAGAACAAAGACATGAATGAATAGCGTGAGCAGAAGGTCTCGTATCTAATACATTGCTTTACATCATTACTTTCCAAAGGGTCTCTTCCAAATGAGCATGGTTCAGATATTACACCACCTTGAGATTGATACCGCTGCACAGCAGATCTTGCAGAAGGCAGCAACTGAGGATTAATCTTTTTGGCCCTGTTGTCCAAATTCATAACCACATTGGGAATTCCCCTCTTCATAGCTCTCTTCCTACCACCTACCATGAAAAATAAATTGTGATCTTATACTAGTATGAATAAACCAGTTGCTGTCATTCTTTTCCCAACAACAACAACAATAACAATTGGTTTTTATACACGCTATTGCTCTCCATTTACATCAAAATTAATGAATCAATAGAAAAGCCCATCTAGCAGCACCTTGTGTAAACTGGCATCTCTAAGATTCAAAGTTGGAGTAAGGTGATAAAATTGAATGACTTGGCAAAATTAATGAATTAATTAACAATAAACATACATGTTTATTTCAATTTTCAGCTGGGGTGGAGGGAGTTATTAGATACTTACAGCTAAGAAGCTCACAATGCAGTGGCTTTTCACTAGTTCAATAACACTTGTGGATTATGAACCAAAATTATTCCTATGATTTTTTTCCTTCCTAATTAGTGTTGCTAATAGTTAGTTGTGGCTATGAGTGTGCCAACAAAATAGAATGGGCTATTACTGGTTGCTCTCTGTAATGTGGTGTGATTTGTGGTTTAGATCACAACTATCAGCTATAACTTGTGGTAGTTTACTTGGTTATGGTGTGCAACTACACATACTGCCACTAGGTGAACTCTACACGTACCTGGTATTGGATGCGCATTCCAGGATGCTACAAAGAGAGAAGTTCCCACATTAGCTACTTGTAGTGACAGCCATGAACAACAGTATTGATGAAGTGGATCTTCTAAGAATATTTCTTCATTCTGCACCATCCTTGCAAGAATTTTTTTAATAGGGTAGTTAATTCTTTTATTGACTTCTACCCATATCCTTTCAATGGTATGATTCTGTAACAATAGTACCATGGATTAATTACCTGCATCTCTACCACACAAACATTTCGCAACCTTTTTAGAAGATGTCTGTAAATGAGGAAGTTTTCTTGTGTAGTAGCGATGACAAGATAGCTTCTCATTGACAAACAGAGACAGGTACCACTCCTTTCCTTTGTCCACTCGAAGTTGGTCCCATAAACCATAATTATGTGAGGATAATTTCTCTGAATGTGCAAGACAGAGAATAATGCTGGTAAATTCACTTAACATGGATATAAAGTAACCAGTTTAAAAAACACACATTAGTAGAAATGTGTGCATGTATACATTTTATCTTGGTTAGCATGTACATATTTATATATGCAAGTATAGTATATGTTTGTAGTATAATATTATAATAGTATACATTTATGTACGTATGCACATATCATGTATTATATAAAATTCTTAAATGAGCAAGATGGCGACAGCAAAACTTGAACAAGAGCTTTGGGTGATGGTCATTCACTAACTTAAGCACAACCAAAAATCACAACAAAGTATATTAATAATTTGATAACAAAAAAGTAAGTTAACATAAAGAGGACATTAAAGATTAGACACAGTCCAACCAATACTTTCACACATCCTACACACACTGCTGTCATTTATTGTTGTAGGAACGTCAGAATATGTACACTATTTCCAAGTACTGAGACGGCCTCATAGAAGGCATGCGGTAAAACTAAACATCTTTACAAACAGAAAAAAATAATGATTGTGTTAAGAACTTTACACATTTTTAGGTGTAGAAAGAAGAACTAAAAACAAATAACCAGACTTTGGTTTATTAAGGTCCAGATATGCTGGATATTTTTCTGTGCTCTTACTTGTATAACTTTTCGTATATGATGGAATTATTTTTGACGGCCATAGATACGAAGCCTACAATCTTTCCACTGAAACCATCGATGGCACACACGTGTCACTCCGTACATAATTAACTTTTCATTTTGGTCAATATGAAGCTTTTCGCCAAAATATGTAGCAGTGTATGGAATAGGATTGACTTGACGATGCACAGTGTTTCTCCTGCAGGAATGATGATATGGATGAACACGCTGAAGTGCCAAACCCACACGATTCTGAGAGACTCTAAATCCTTGACTAGCAAGGAATCCAGTCATCATCTTTCGACCATATGTCGGGCCAACCTATGATTTATTAAATCATTTTTTTAATATATTTCTGTACTAAGCAAAATGGAAACATTACAGATGTCATTATGTGTATGTCAATGTGTAGTTGATTGTGTATGTGGTTGTTGGCGTTTGTGCATACATGTGTGAGTATATTTGCAGTGTGTATACATGTGTGAAGTAACCCTCAATTTTGTTTCTATAGCTGGCAGTATGAGGAAGATAAAGGAAGGCAAAGAGAAAGCATTGCTTGTCCTTATGTAAAACAACACACATAAAAATACTTACTAAAATACTACTCATATTGTTCACTTGCTCCGTTCAATTGATAATACACATATGTAATGATAAAGGTTAGAGTGAATATGCTGCATTTAGGAATATTACGCTTGGATGCTATTCGAGGCCAAAAATGTTTAAATGTAGGCATTTATGATATTCAAATCTAACTGTTACAGAATGTAGCAACTGTTAAAACCTACAGAAACTAACAAAAACTTCATGATGACAAAGCTTAGAGCATAGCAAAAAACATATGATTTTATCAATTTCTGAATGGTGCAGAGCATGAAACTACTGGAATAGATTCAAATTAGAGACTAATCACTAATGTCCTATAAGTGTCTGGATCATCCAAAAACTTTTAAATCGTAATAGAGCAAGTGTTGCCTCACCATTGTCAGTAGTAATGGTAGTAGTAGTAATAACATTGATAGAAACATTTAAAATCTTCAGTGAAAAGTGACTTACTATTCCTGCTCCATAAGCCACTAAGACATTCAAAACCTCGTCACTGCACCTTGTAGTGCTATGTAGGTTGTGTTTAGCACAAAAACGCTTTAAACTCCTCACACTAATCCCCCTCACACCAGGAAAGGCAATTCTAAGCTCTTCCACTATTGCTTTACGGGTATAACCATTCTTCAATCGGGTGTTCACAAACGGCAACACATTCAAGTTTTCTAGAGCAGACATCACAGCGTCCTAAGCCCAGCGGTTACTATACTATAAGAATTTACACTCAGGAGGGCCACCTCCTACTTAAAAACCCTCATGTGTGGCGTAATTTTTCTTCCGCACCGTGCCGCTATATATTCCCCGCGCGACAGCGAAGAGCGACACCCGCCCGCGTGTGTGTCTCACAGTTCGTCCGCTTCGCGCAGACTAGGTATTTTTCTTCGGAGGGATTATAGGAGTACTTCGTCTGTGACTTTTCTCCCATAGAATGTCAGACACAGTGGAATTGAAGTACGACGGAAGGTCGTACGAAATGTCTCCAGCTCAACTACGACCACTAATATCGGGCTTGTATTTGGAGTAAGTGTAATGTGTTACGTGCAAATTCTAAGTTGTATGTGGCGGACTCTTCTTATAACCATGTTTCTACGAATACTAATGTTGTTTGACACAGTTGGATCCTAAAACCATTTGGTTGAAAAGATGTTGGCGGTAGATGCTACTTTCCTGAAGGGGAAGAGATCAAGTATGGAGATATGGAGGAGCACACTTACTCGCTCTTTGTAGAAGGATGGCCTCATACAAGCGTTGAAAAGTAAAAAAAAAAATGTTTGAAGCGGATAGCTTGCTGCTACTTTGTGTTAGTATTGCACAAAACCATGAATTCATAGATTTGTGTGTTGGTTGTTAGAGTCCCGCTAACATTTGTATCCAACCCTAGTGGGGATCAAGCTGGTTGATGGCTTAGAGATAGTAGATACTTCTGCTACTAAAGGTATGTTAGAGTTTTTGAAGTATTTTTTTTTTATTCTTGAGTGTGTATATTGGCTTAGTAGCCATTGTTAGGTATATTACAATCTACTCAAATTAATTACAATTCAGTTATTCTTTGAAGCAATTGTTTTTGTTCTATAGATTCATGCAAACTCAGAAATTTCTATTATATAGCTACAGGGGGAGTGTATAGTACTTGGCTATAGTAGAGCAAGACAATCATTTGAAAGGCAAATAATAATGTTGATTTCCAAATTATAACACTTGTGTGATATTGCTATCCTTTTCAAGAAAGGAATTTTGATTGCAGGCATCAAGTTTTGGAAGGTGGGGAGCAGAAAAATATTTGCCATTTCCACTGAAGTACCTCGGGCCAAGAAGCGTAGATGCTCTAACGCAGATGAAGACTCTCTTCTTAATGAAAAACTTAACTCATTAGATTCAAAGGTTTCTAAAATATTGAAGGTTGCTCCATATTACAAAATACCCTTGGGTTTGTTAGCCCAACTGCATGACACATTCAAATGTAACATATGCAAATCTTCACCATTAATCCCTCCAGCCATATTTGCCCGATGCTGTAAGCGAATTCTTGGGTGCATGGAGTGTACGGACAAGTGGTACATTGGGGAGGATGGAAGGAGAGACTGTCCCCTTTGCAGGTCTGATCGGGGTTATTCTGATACTTCAAAGATTCTGGGCTTGGACGATTTTTTGATAACTATTAGAGATCTACTTCAAGTACCTGATGAGCAGTCCAAAGATTAAAGTACAGATATGGATTAACTGATGTTTTCTTGTCTATTTTATAATTGATATGAACATAGACTAATGAATTGAAAATGAAGTACACTGCTGAACATTGCATGCACAGTATCTTAGGAATATCGTCATTAATTTTAATAGCGATTGAGGGAAGGGTACGTGTGTTTGGATTGTTAGGGCGAGTGTTTGTGCTTGGAGTTTGTGTCTAGTCTGTCCGTAATGACGTAGGCAAAGTGCGTATCAGATAAGCTAGGACTAGTTTGTAAAGCATCGCCACATTCTGTAGAAAAGGCGATTTTGAAGCAAAGACTATACTACGGGTGGAATCAGTGAGGAAAGAGGGCGAATGTTTCAGAAGTTTTACAAAGCCTATATACCTCCACAATCCCGATAAAAGGACTGCAAACCCGACAGATTAAGGAAAAGAAGGGATTCCAAGATACATGAAGAGAGAAAAGATGGATAAGAAAAACACTATTTTTTTTTTGCTTCAAATAGCAACAATAACCATATGTAATAATAGATTGAGCCTTTCTGAAATGTGAAGAAATCTTAGTTATTGCTGGGAATTGAACAGTACTACTCAGTATAAAGATAAAAAGGAGAGAGTATTGGTTCACATTGTCCTGGTGGCTAAAGCCAGAAGTGCTGGGTTCCAGATTCCCAGGTGACAACTAAGATTTCTTTTCACATTTTTCCTTTGCTTCTCTTTAGTTTTTATGAAGAATTAGAGAATAATAATAATAATATTAATAATTTTAAATTATGAACAGTCAATGGATGGGTTGGCACAATCTAAACTGGTTGAGGCATTCCCTCCTGTATTATTACCACACTGACAACTGTTGTAAGAGGTAGCTAGTAGGGTGGGTTTGTATAATACTTGCAGCACCTGAATAACTGGTAGCCTCTAATTTCCAGATTACAAGGGAAGTTACACTTAATGTACTCATTTAATCTGGCAATGATAAAACATCAATAGGGGGGGGGGGGTGATACTGCAAGATATTTCGCTCATCAGGCTTTATTTTCACTCCCCTCTGGCTCCATAAATTTGTAGTAGTGCTGTGTAGTCTATTGCTGGAACTGATCATGAATCAAACAAGATTTTAATATTAAGTTGCAAACTATTTTATGCTGCTAAGTTGACCAATGCTGTAATGAACAGCCATTGTTTGTAAGAAACATTGAGTGCACGCAAGTTACTGTGAAATAATTAGCTTGCTCTTAAAATATTTCAGCCACATAACTGACTCATGTAATAAGATATCATATATAAATGTATTAGCTACTAATGACAATGGAGTAGATAAACAGCTATATTGTCAGATACAGCCATATTGATAATAGCTACTGAACCTAGTACAACAATTTTAACAAAAAGTCATTCTCATGCATAAAATATATATTTCTCCCATGTTAAATAACTATAGCAGAAAACCATGAACAAAATTTCAATCACTGTAGCGAAATATAATAAATAGCTATAATTTTTTTCATTGTAGCTAATCCACATGGTATCTATTACATGTGGAGTCTTTTTTTCTCAAAACTTGAAATAGGCAGGCATATAACTACATAAGAATGCCTGGATTGAGAACAATTGTTTTCAGTTCAGTTAGAAATCTAAGGTTGCTTGCTTAAAGGTGATAAACAATAAATTATTTAATTACTGATGGCAATTGTAAGGTAGGTGGTAAAGGGTTTTCAACACAGGTAAACTAAAAAAAAGCATTAGGTAATGGTCATCAATTTTCAATTTTTCAAATTATTAAAGGTTTAAAATAATAGAAAAAGTGATAAAAGTAAAAATGAGTAAATTAAAATAGGTGACTTTGTAATAAGTTATAAGTATTCATTTTATTGATATCTCAATGGCCCAAATGTTCACTCACCCTAGTCAACTCCAGTAAAGTGAGCATTGTGTTGTGATATTTTATATATTTTAAGTGAAATAGCGAGTAATGAAACCTTACTATTTGTAAAAGCGCATATTAAGACTGCATTTAAAGTTTTTTATATCACTATAAACTTTTAAAAAAACTTTAATTCCATGTTTACTTTAACAAAATCTGTTGTGTGTTTTTCAAAATATTGACATAATCTGACCTATTTGAATATCAAGTGATAGCTATTACTCTGTTTTATTGTATCAATATCAACTCACTGCCGACAAGAACATCAACAATGCTTTCAAATGCTTTCCAATTCTGATTGGTCCCTTTGCATATGTATCTTCCATGGTGGTGTGGAAACTCAGCATTGGGAATAAAGATGGTATTATTTATAAACTTAGCCTTTTTAATTTTCTGATTTCTAAAGCTCCATTCTACAGGTGATGTACTCATACATTTTATCACTATTGTGCTTCCTTTCAAAATCCCCATAGTTTTGGGAATGATGCCATACTTATTTACACTATGCATGTGTCTCAGCTGAGTGCTCTCTAAGAAATAAACCTCACCAAAATTATAATTACATATTGACAACATTTTACCTATTATGCTAATGGTCTATTTATTGTTTTTGTTGTCATAATAACAGTGTATTTAATTATATTCTTATGAAAGCGTATATGGCAAGATTAAAACAGTTGTGTAAAAAGAAAGGACCTACCAGTCACAAATAGATTTGATTCGGATTTGTCTTTTCTCTTATTATAGTAACATTGATAAACACCAACATTAATTTTCTGAGCATTTGTGATAGTTAGAACTTGTTTAAATTTGCCACTGACTTGTGCATTCTTGGGTAATTTTCTATTCTTGAATTTCCATTGTACTACCAGTTTACTGTAGCAAAAAAATCTTGCGGTGTCACCACTGTGAACTGATTGTTTCCTCGGATACAAACGAGTATTGGGTAAATCTGATAATAAGAAAACATGAAAGCATTATACTTATGCAAATATTATGTGTTATCTATGCAATGTGGATACTAATGCACCAAAATACAAGTGCTAAATAGTGAGATTGGGAAATTTGGCACATGCAATAAGCAATTAGTACTAGTTATAGACTGCATGAATTCATCGATATAGACAGAAATGGAAACGCTTAGTAATATTACAGACAAACAGATATACATATGTATACATAATTATATAAGAATATAGAAAAAAAGATCGCAGAGATATGGATAAAATGAGCATAAAAATAACTGGATGACTAGCTCCAATAACATGCAGGGAGTAAAGTTTTATCTCAAGGTCTATTCATTAATTTTGACTTGTTTATTTTTTCTCTAGTATGTCTTGTTGTTTTTAAACAATAATCTCATGATTTTATAGAATGTTTGCAGCTGCCTGTGAAGTAATTTGAAAATTAAATGTTTTGTAAAGTGATAAAAACACAAAATGTACAGTTAGCCTTCATTGATTCATTTAGCAAATGCTACAAGGTGCATTATTTTAATAATGGTAAGACTAACAATAATAATAATAATAATAATAATAATAATAATAATAATAATAATAATAATAATAGTAATAATAATAATATTAATAATAATAATAATAATAACAATAATAGTAGTAGTAGTAGTAATAATAATAATAGCAATAATAACATTATTATACATCATGAACATTGGTGAAAAGGGCAAGCTAAAATATCCATTTTTCTATGATTTATGACGAGTTAGCTAATATAAAGGTCATACAAATGAATGTATCCATTGATGAGCCACCATTTCAGTTGAGAGTGAGTAAAGCTGCATGTTAGACTAATACTGTAGTTGACGATTAATGAAAAGTACTCATATACTGCTAATACGTTACTTTTAGTTTTTTCTAAATTATTAAGCTCTTTTAAGACGAAGGGAATATTATCAATTATAGATGCATATTATGTTTCTAGCAAGTAATATATTAGCTTTTTTCTGGTGTCAAATTTAATGAAGACGATCTCTGCTCTGCGTAACCTTCTTCAGTTGATAATACAAAAAGTACACAAAGATGCTGAACTATGGAAACAGTATATTTGTTTGATGCTGAAACTTTGCTAAAGGTGCTAAGACTTAATATACATAATGTTAAATACAGAAAACTAAAGGGCATTTGTGATGGTATAAAAAATTGAAAAATGAAGTGAAAAACAATTAAGGTAGAAGTGGTAAAAGAACAAAAATATATGAAATACATACATACTACAATAGAAAAAACAAATCATTTAACAGAAATTTAAAAACTCAATCTAAAACAGTATCTGACACTGGATTAGGTTATAGCCTCCATCTAAGTTGATGGTGTTTTCAATTTTCCCTTCGTTATTTGCAGTGTTGTTGGTTTTGGTTTAGAGATTCAAGATTTTCTCAGTTTTAGTTATTTATACTAAAAATATCTTGAATGCTTAGTTTTAGTTTTTCTTCCAAATTCTCCCCGAAGATTTGGTTAGATTTTAGTATTTCTTCAATATCATGTAAAAGATTTAATTAGTTATACTATCAATTAACTTAGTTTTGGTTAATTTATGTAGTCTCTCAAATTCTTCAAAGAAAGTAGTACTGGTAGTTCTCCCAAATAATAACAAAAAAAGCATTTCTATGAGATCTTGATTAAGTATTATATATTTTATATAGTCTAAAGAATAATTACTTGATGGCAATTTATACCTTTATTTGAATTGTTTACAATAAAAATTGCTTAGTTTTAGTTTTTATCATCCACTCCACTGGTAGTTTTAGCTATCGAATTTACTTTCTTCTAAAATATTATTAGTTTTAGTTTTTTTCATGATTAGTTTTAGTTCTTCTTACCAAAAGGAAATACCCCAAAACTAAGGGGTTTTGGTTTTAGTTTTAGTTAACTAAAGCAAAACTAGTTATTTGTTGATATGCTAATACTCTTGCATTATTCCAGTTGGGTAAATGTCCTGTCTCTTTCCAATAAAAATTCCGTGTTAGATATACTAAGAGTGAAGTCTCGGACGTTATCTGAGAGGCCTGCCTTACAACCTACCATGCTAGAGGTTTCCATGCCTGAGCATTTCCTTCTTCATTTGTCTTAACACCTTCACCACTTTTCTCCTAGGTTTCAGCATCAAACACATGATATTGTTTCTGTATTTTAGCTATTATTTGTGTATTTTTTCTATTATCAATTGAAGGAAGTTCCACAGAGCAGAAAATCTTAATCAAATTTAACGACAAAAATCTTTGATTATACTATGGAACAAGTTGTTACTAATTGTAAATTCTATTATTGTATTGTAGAAGACTCAGTTGCTCCATTGTCTTTAGTATAGTTATAGTTACCTTTTACTGTTACTAAATATGCAGCAGAGAATGGAACAAATTCCTTAGACCAAGCATATTGAGCATTTGTTTTTCCTGCACATTCATATTTTCCCTCATTGAACTCCTCAGGATTTGTTATGTCTAATGTATTATTTACTAATCTCGCATTTGCAGGAAGTGACCCTCCATTGAATATCCAAGTTATGGAATAGTAATAGTTTATGTTTTCAATATTACAATCCAATTGAAGTAGATGAGATCCATTTGGAAATGTAGTGACACGCATGAATGCTGTGAAATAACATTTTTAGAACAACACTTACTGTGTGAGCATTAATTACCATAGCACCATAAGGTTGTCAAGTGTTAGCTCATTAAATCCAACCACTGATGCAATTCAGCATAAATGCTAGCTAGCCCTGGTAATATGATTTTTATCCTTATGGTAGATAAAGTAAAGAAGAGAGAACACAGAGCTACACCTCAGCAGAAAGTTATGAGGAACACTACAAGAGCTTCCTATTAGTTTCTCTTCTCTGGTTTATTGGAAGCTCAAATTTAGTGTCTGGCACTACACCGAAGTTGAAATTTCAGATGGGTAGGAGCAAAATAAAAAGGAGGGTGGGGTGGGGGTGGGGCTGAATTTATTATTGGCATTTATAGTATAACACATGCTAGAATGTTGACAGCTGCATTTATTGCATGTAACCGTGTTCCATAAAACATGTTATGAATTTTTTCTCTTTTGGAGAAGAGCTATTTGCATGTAGCTATGTAACCATTATAAAGAAGTGAGAATTGGAGGGGAAGAGGCCACCACAATTAAAATAAACTAGTGGTGTGCTTGAGCACAAATGGCGAGCGAGCCTTAAACTACACTATTGTTAAATTTAATTTTAACAACTAACACTCAAGCTATTAAAATAAAGTCGAGTTTTTACATTACTATGAGGTAAAGGGGTTTCAATGTCATAGTAACCGCTCCAGCAACAGTTTGAATTGAAAAAGAAGCAACAAAATCAAATCACGTTATTTTAATAGTAGTTGTAACGCACAATAATTTCACACAACTGAACATACCTACGCAAGACTTACCTTCGTGGTTCGTCTAGTGGACCAATGCATTTTTAAGTAAATACTGTTGAGTAGGGCTTATAACTGTGACAAATAGCGCATTAACTTACCACCGCCACTAACTCGAATAGAAATGGAGCTACCATAAGATTTTGAGTTTTAACTGCACTCGCAAAACAATTCAAAGCCGGAAACAATTCAATTTCTAAGGTGATACGGTTAATGGTCGCTAAACCGGAGGATTCTGTTTAGTGAAGTTTGGGATAGGGTCGAACGTGGACCGAACACAAAAATACAGAGGGTCAAAGTACAAAATGACATACGTACGTCCATATATACTAGTGGTGTGCTTGAGCACAAATGGCGAGCGAGCCTTAAACTTTGTTAAATTTGATTTTAACAACTAACACTCAAGCTACTAAAATAAAGTCGAGTTTGTAAATTACGTATGCGGTAAAGAAATCACGTTATTTAAAATTTCTTTGTGATATTCTTAATAGTAGTTGTAACACACAATACTTTCACACAACTGAACATACCTACGCAAGACTTACCTTCGTGGTTCGTCTAGTGGACAATGAATTTTTAAGTAAATACTGTTGAGTAGGGCTTATAACTGTGACAAATAGCGTATTAACTTACCACCGCCACTAACTCGAATAGAAATGACTCCATAAGTTTTTGAGTGTTAAACTGCAACCCGCAAACAATTCAAGCGTAAACAATCAATTTCTAAGGTGATACGGGGAATGGTCGTCTAACACCGAGGATTCTGTTTAGTGAAGTTTTGGGCGGGGGTCGAACACGAGCTAACACAAAAATACGGAGGTTCAAAGTACAAAATACATACGTAGTCCATATATACTGTGGTGTGCTTGAGCACAAATGGCGAGCGGCCCTAAGATATACCTATTTTTATTGAACTTCTAACACTGAAGCCTACTGGAACATAATGGTCAGTTTTTTAATTTAAATTTAGCATACAGGGTAAAGGGATTTCAGTGCCATAGTAACTATCTCTGCAACGCTTGAATTGAAGGAAAACAACAACAACAAAACAACGCTTTATGTAAAGTTTTCTTTGGATATTCTTTAGCAAGTAGTGGTTGTAACACACCATGCTTTGGTCACATCTGGACATGCACCTACACAGACTTCCCCCCTTGGCAGTATCTAGTGGACAATGTATGTTCCGGTAATACGGGCGCACGGCTTATAACCATGACAAAGAGCGCATGACTTAACCACCGCCCTAACTCTAATAGAAATGGAAGTCCCTTAAGTTTTCAAGTATTAACTGCACCCGCAAAAGAATTCAAAACGGTAAACAATTCAATTTCTAGGGTGATACGGGTACTGATCGATCACCAGAGGACTCTGTTTAGTGCAATTTGGGACGGGGTCGACAACCGAACTAACACAAAAACGCGAGGGTCAAAGTACAAAATGACATACATACGTCCATACATAATATATACAAAATTAATAAATAAACTAGTGATGTGCTTGAGCACAAATGGCGAGCGAGCCTGGTGTTAGGTAACATAAAACTAAGTATTGTTACTATGTTTTAGCTTAGTTCATGCAAACACTATAATAGCAGTTATGACCTTTTATTTCAGCAAACAAGTACAAAATCACTCTCTTACCTGATTAATGGTAACTTTGTAGTATCAAACATCTGCCATTCTGATAATCTCAATCACCAGTAACTCTTGAACAAGCTTTCAGCTACGATAAAAAATAAACCAGTGTTATTATTTGTAATTTTAGCCAACAAATATGGAATTACTACTTACCTCATTCTTGAGTATTGATAACTTCTGTAGTATCAAATTGAAGTTACTTTGATCATCTGAATTACCTTGAATTCTTGACAACAAGCTCTCACCTAAAAAACAAAAGACAATCAATTTTAGCACACCAATACAAAATTACTTTCTTACCTCATTTTCTTGAGCAGTGGTAACTTTTGTAGTACCAAATTTGAGTCATTGAGACTATTTGAATTTACCAGTCACTGTTGACAACAAGCACTTAGCTATTAAAAAGAAAGGCCAAAGTTATTTTTGCATATTTAGCTAACAAATATGGAATTACGTACTTACCTCATCATCCCTCGAGTAGTAGTAGCTTCCTTAGCATTAATACTTTATGTGCTTACATACTTTTTTCAGAAGTAGTGATAGCTCTCTTGGTACTGACTACAGGTGGCTCTTGACAACTAACAAGCCGCACTTATCCGGAAGAAAAAGGCGAAGTTTTGAATTAAAATCTGGTAAAGGGTCTTCAATGACATAGTAACCGGTCGAAACAACTTTTTGTTTCTTGAAAAGCATGCGTTTTCGCAGGAATTTTCTCACACTTTGGAGCTTAAGTATAAAGTAAGGCTGTAGTTTCAGAATAAACTGGAGTCAAGCCTAAAAAGCCGTGTTTTTTTGGAGAAAAAAGTTCCGGGCACGCGCGTTTAAAGAGTATACGTACCATCCATACATACATACATTTATAGCACTAGTGGTGTGCTTGAGCACAAATGGCGAGCGAGCCTAAAGACTATACTATTTTTATATGAATGATTTTGACTTCTAACACTGAAGCTACTGAAAATAAGGTCCAGTTTTTTAATTTAGCATACAGGGTAAAGGGATTTCAGTGCCATAGTAACATCTCCCTGCAACTGCTTGGAAGGAAAACAACAACAACAAAACAATACACGTTATTTAAAAGTTTTCTTTGTGATATTCTTTAGCTAAGTAGTGGTTGTAACACACAATGCTTTGACACAACTGGACATGCACCTACACAGACTTACCTTCGCAGTAGTCTAGTGGACAATGTATTTTCAAGTAAATACTGTTGCGCATGGCTTATAGCCATGACAAAGAGGCATTTACCTACCACCGCCACTAAGGATTCTCAGAGCTCGTTAATTGAAAAATACTGGAACTGTGAACGCTTTACCTAACTTACGTAATTAGAAGCGCGGGCGAAAACAGAGGTCTCACGTACCCCATAAACAGATAAATAAATAAATATAGCGAAATCTCGATTGTGTTACCCCTGAGAGTGTCTCGCTCGCTACGCTCGC
>WLWD01004277.1_pt1 | contig 17894 bp, 13 predicted proteins | sample 6712731 | NCBI WGS metagenome assembly WLWD01 (sample SAMN12718690, study PRJNA576275) | sponge metagenome | isolation source: marine sponge | host: Mycale hentscheli | place: New Zealand: South Island, Marlborough, Capsize Point | collected 2014-11-01
GGAACACCTGGTATGCTTTTGATCCTGTGTCATTACACATGCACACACAAACACATACCATGTAGCAGATTTTTCATCTTTTTCTTTTGTAACTGAGTGAAATTTTAGTCAAATGCCTATCAATTAAAAGTGCATAATTTAATTAACCTACTGATTTTAGCTGCACTACACTTTGTCAATGTAGATCTTTGTACCACATCCTCCTTGGAACAATTTTACCTATATGAACCATTGATAGTATCCGCTTATTTTGCTAAACACAATAGTCTACCGCTATTGTTAAAACTTGTAGAAGTACACTGTTCATGTATGTACACTGTCAGTTCAGTGCATACCTCATACAATGGATATTTGTGTTGTTGAAGCACTCTCCTTTTTTTTTTTTGTGGTTGTGGTCACCACTTAAATGTACTGCAGTTGCATCCTGAGCTTTTGATGCTGGCTAATGGAGTGTGGGTTGATAGCTTGTTCTAGGAATTCACCTTTTCCTTTCCTTATTTAGCTGGCTAGGCACACCTGTTGCTGTTGTCTGGCTGACAGACTCACAATTCCTCCACACAGACTGGTTCCCATCAATGCTTTGATGGATTAATGGATTGATTGTTTGCATGTAGCTTCTGCTGACTAATCCTCCTCCTCCTGTCCATGGCAGTGGTGAAGAACAGCATCAGCAAGTTATACTAGAGCCTCCAATTGGAGTCCTCATGCCTTACCATGGCTCACCTCCAACTTAAAGGAGTAAACAGATCTTATTATTTCTCAGGTAATTTTTTTTTTTTTTTCAAAATTGAACATGTGTGTGTTTGTGTTTGTGTGTGTGTATGTATGAGAAAGTATTGGATAATGAAGGAGGGAATTAACATACAATATGTATTTACCAAGCTATGGTTGCTATGCATGTCACATTGTCATCTGCCACACCCAGAGCTTTGAAGTCTTGATACAGTAAGTAGGTATGTGTAGTTTACTGTATGTGGCCTTGTGACTGCACCGTACCTTCTGAGAGTGGTTTGTGTCGTCATCAAACTGACGTTGAGTTGTACTGTAATATTTCTTTTCCACCATTGACTATAGCTTCCCTCATACTCCTACTCATTTCTTAAAAAAAGATTTGGCTTCTTAAGCACACATTTTATCTTTTGAATACAAGGATACGTAAGTCTACGAAATTAGTGTACACCCTATTGTAGCTTTTTTAATACGGAAGGACCTCGTCTATATATAAATAATATAAAATGAAATATAAAAATAGGACATTTTATGTTCACAGAGCTGTTTACGACTTTGTGATCACAGACAAAAAAAAAAACAGGTGTAAGGATTCTGCTTTATTCATACTTGAGTACCTTATTCAGGTTTAAAATAATTAGCTAAATTTTGATGAAAAAGATGCACAGCACATGGTACACCCCATCAAGTTGAATTGCATCACCTGCTAAATTTACAATACACACATCACAGTGGTTATCCTGATTTCAGTCCCACTGTAGAAGTCACCTTTTCATGAATATTGGATGGTCATGACCTCTGGCATTTCTTAGAATTATGGCTACTAAGTTTGTTGTTGTTGGTTGTTGTTGTTGGTTTTTTACATTCGAACGGGGTTTTACAATACGTGCAAACATATACATACATACATACATACATATGTACATACATACATACATATACTTACTCACCTTGACTCTCTATTTCACATCAATTGTTTATACTGACGCTCAGTTGTACTATTGTAACAGCATTATACCACACATGATCATAAATAATATGCAACTGGTACAATGACATGTGCTGGTTCATAGTTCATATGGTGAATACGTTTCTGTGGTTTTCTGGTAGAATGACACGTGCTGGTTCATAGTTCATATGGTGAATACGTTTCTGTGGTTTTGATAATGATTTTCCTTGCCGGAGACATGATCCTATCTATGTAACAAAATTTATTTGATTTATTTGGAGTGAAAGACTGGCAAGTCCACCAAAAGCTATTCCTTCCTTCCTCCCTCTCTATGGGCATTGACTTATGTTATACTACAATTAGAGTTCAATCTCAACATCGCACTAAACACAGCCATTGAAATAGTAGGGGTGTAAGATGAGAAGTTAAGAGGAGAAGCTGGTAGATGTTGTTCCTGTCCCAACATGTAGATAGAACCCCCATGGATGAAGAAGGAATTAGCTCACATACAATATGTAATTGAGAAGCGATGGTTGCTGATTTTCATAATTTTTTATTCTGCAACACCCTGCTGAGCTTTGAAGTCCTGATGTGAGTACGTGTCATTTACTGTATGTTGCCTAGTGATTACACCATACCTTGGAAGTTATGGTAATGCGTATGTTTGTGTTGTCAAACTGACATTGACTTGTGCTGCAACATGTTTAATTTTGTTTCCAACCTTGATATCAACAAACTTTGCATGCACTCTCAGTGGGAGTCAGTGTGTACCTGGCATTTGCTGGGGTGCAAATTTAAGACTTTTTCTCATGAAACAGCAATGGTCCAGGTGGGACTTCAGGTGCCCACACCACTTGCTATGCTCTCCTGGAGTTGCTCTAAGCAAGAGAATTTGCATATTGTGTGTGTGTATGTGTGTGTGTGTGTGTGTGTGTGTGTAGCTTTCTGATAGTTGTTGCCTTTAGTGTTTTTGAATTGAGTTAGGAAAATGTTACATACCTAACTGATGAGGCTTCTATCAGGTTTGGTGGGAGAAGAGGGTGTGTAGAAATCTATAGTATGCAGACATCTCATGTTATAGACTAGCACTGTTCTAGGTACTCCATTGTTATATTTATAATTTGTTTCATAGCTATACTACTGGACAAGTTTCACTAGTTCAAAGTAATTGTTCCTTTGAAACTGCACACACCAATTATTATTCAGGTGGTCCTGGAGGTGACTTGATATCCATAGAGTTAGTTTAGCTGCAGTTGAACATAGGTAAGCTTGTAAGCCTGGTATGATTACACTCACTAACACAATCTGGTTGACATTTCTTCTTTTCCTTATTCAGCTGAAAGTAAAACAGAGTTTTACTTGTACTTAGTTTTAAGCTTGCACAATTATATTTAAGTACATTAAGTATACAAGTAATATATTCCCCGTCAGTTTTAATGATCAGGGTTTGATATGGAAATCTTTGCTAGGGGGTTGGTTACAGGAGTGCCTTTTAGCAGTGAAAATTGTGTGCACTGTCCACACCCCTCACACCTGCCCACACCCCTCACACCTGCCCATATCAACATTTGGATGTTATTGGACAGCAAAACCAGAACAACAAGTACATGAACTTATACCCTATGTAATATTGAGAATGCTTTTGTGGGGTTAAAACATGAAAGGGGGGGGGGGGGGGGGGGGGGGGGTTTAGGGGGGGGTAGAGGGATTGGTTGGTAATATTTATATGTAGCTAGCATTTCCTCTCTCAGTGGTCACTATTGATACACACACAACTACCACACACACACAGGGGTTGGTCCCAGTGTTCCCCTATTCTGTATCAAACACTGATGATGATAATTTTTGCATGTATGTGAGTAGCATACAAATTGTAAATGGTAATCACTTCATCTGCCTGCACATCTAGACTTGCAATGTCACATCACTTCTTATTCTCAACTTGTCACAGTAACCTCCAGTTATTGTTACAAGCTCACACTAGCTGTTGGAATAAATTTAATTGTTATTTAATATTCCCATGAATGGTGAGGTTGGTAAAGGTACTTTTTCTGTGTTCAGGTTGTTTTTGTTTTTAACACCTTCCCAGTTCCTGGTGGCCTTGGTTGTTGCTGTGGTGATGTGGATCCTCCAAGTTTACCCTGGACTTGATAATGGAGGGGTACTTTATGTGGTTAACCATTACAGGCTTCACCCAAGTGAGTGAATCACCTTTTCCTTATTTGGTTACCAGCAATATGTGTACCTCTGTTCCTTGATATTAATTGACTAACTAAAAAGCATGGCATACACAGCAGGTTTCAATAGTGGTGGTGAACTGCATCTAAGATTTTATGTCAGGGTGCAGCGCTGGGTCTCTTAGGTATATGCAATTCCTTGTGTTGACCTTGGGTAAAAATTCAGAATCACTGGAAAACTGCATGATTTTTTTTTTTTATTAAATTTTTTTTTTTATTGAGGCAATAGCCTACACATTTTCAGCCTATAGTGACTGGTTTGATGCAAATGAATATCTTATACCTACAGTAACCTGTGATACCTCACCAATCAGAATAGAATAGTCACTTTAAAGAAGCAGTCTAGCCATAGTTTTAACTGAGCAGAGTGCCTTGGTTAGGTTGTAAAAGAACAGATGATACTCTATAGTTATGATATTCAGGACTTGTTTACAACGCGTGTGTGTCAGCAATGAAACTACTTTATTGCGGACACGTGGTCCAAGTTATCTTATCATAATCTGTTTATTTGCAATACCTACAGTACAAAGGTAACCCTTAATAATTCTGTCCTGCAAAGGTCACTCTCATGTGTGTTACTGGGGTCACATGTATGAGCTATGTGTGTACAAACACACCTCCTGAGAAAGACATTTACCATGGCAATATCACTATGGCCTCTCCCCACCACAGTCTTTACCTTTACCCCTTTGGGACAACTGGAGGTTTTATCCGAGGCTATGGTTGTGACCTCTTGCACAATAAACACCCACACACTGCCTATATAGTGTAATTCATGTGTATTGGTGAGATTCCAATAGACTGAAAGTTCACAAGAACAATACACACCCCTGAGTGTTTCTGTCAGATTAAGTCAGACATGCACTTACGAACACAAGCACAAGCACACGCCGACTTAATCAATTCGTGGAATACAAATATGTGCATAAACACATGCATACACATACGTACATACATATATACATATATACACATACATATATGCATATATGCATACACATGTACACACATACATACATACTTAAGTATACAATGTTAATGCTTATGTTGGTGACATCACCCATACAGGTATGTATATTATTACAAGAGTTGAAATATACATTTCAATCACTCGTCCCTAACATAGGAGAATAAAAAATTTCCACATAGGATAGCAAAATACATTTATACAAACAGTACTCTGCTTAAATATTGCCCTGCATTCTATATTTAGTTTCTAATTTACTGACGTCAACTCAAGGAGAAATGCTGCTAATTTTATTCAATCACTCTGAATGTGTCTAAACCACCATAATTAACTATAGACAATTAGCCTTCAACTAAATATTTGCTGAAGTGACAACTCACTCTCTTCTCTACTACATGTTGGCAGTGATGCCAACAATTGGTTTTTACCATAGTTACTTGTGTGTGTGTGTGTGTATGTGTTTTAAAGTTCTATTTCAAGCTAGCTAGTATGTGCTTATGTATTGAGGGTAGGCAAGACATAGTAAGCATGAGTAACATCTCGTACTGCTACACCGACCACAGCCAGAAGGTGTTACGTGTGTCCAACAGGTGCTGATTGGCAGTCTAATAGATTGAGGATAAAGAACAAAGGAAGAAAGAACTGTGAATAGAAATGATAAACCTGAACAACTTGAATGGGTTAGATCAAAAGGGATTAATAATAATAGAATTTTAAAAAAATAATAATAAAATAAAAATTACTGTAAGTAGTATGTGTGAATGTGTGTTACAATGGACTTTAAATATTCATGATTCTCCTCTTAATTATCAATTATCTGGCGAGTAGTTTAAGCATTACTATTAGTATTAGCATAAAGGAAGGTTAGTAAATTTCAGGTCATTGTTCATTACTTAGTATCCCATTAGTTAATCTTTGACATAACGTATGTTAGTATTCCTTGGGGCGGCTTCCCAATTAGGTCACTTTCTAATCAAAACAATCCCCTCCTTTCCTTGGCCAGGAAGAAAACAAGGTTACATTGCCCAAGTATAAGATCACAAACTGCAAAAACTGACAGACAGTCTATATTAAATGATGGTGAAGCGAAACCAACAACTATGTAAATAATGTGGAAATTTTAAAAGGAAGTAAGAAAGATGCCGGGATGACATGATCAGTCGTATGAATGATCTAATTGATCTGTTTTGTCAACGTATGCCTCACTAATATCCAGTTCATATTCAAACATTAGTAAACATAAGTATCACAATTCATAATCATGGTAGGTAGCTACCCTTGGATACCAGTTACATCCTAGCCAAGCCATTCATTCATTCACCTATTCAGGGTCATTCAGCCAGTCACTTCACTTTCTGCTGTTTCCTGGAAGTTTAGATCTGGTTAGATACACCATTATTTGCGGTGATTGTGGCTAACCAATCCTTACCACATCACACTGAACTGCAGTGCTGGGTGTTCACAGCACCAATAGCAACAATGGTAAAGTACAACCATACACATACATCTCATAAGATTTCCCTCACTCTCTGACTGTCTGTCAGTTTTGTAGTTTGTGGTCACATTCTTGGACAATGTAACCCTGGCCGAGGGGGTTGTTTGTTTGGAAAGTGACCTAATGGGAAACCGCCCCAAGGAATACCAACATACAATATGTCAAAGATTAACTAATGGGATACTAAATAATGAACAATGACCAGAAAATTACTAACTTTCCTTTATGCTAATACTTATAGTAACTACGTACTTAAACTACTAGACAGTAATTGATCATTAAGAGGAGAAATTCATGAATATTTAAAGTCCATTGTAACACACATTCCCTTATACATAGTGCTCCGGTAACTGCTTGAAATGATTGGTTATCATTATGGCTTACAAATAGACCCACTTAAGTACACTCACTAAATCCCTATAAGTACTCCTACCAGATATCTAATCTAGCACATGTTCATGTGTTGTTGATAACATTATGTTACTGTCACATGAGTTATCATATATCTGAAAGACCACTCTCTCTACTTCACCCATTGGTTCCATTTTCAGAATGTACCCTAGAGGTTTCGTGAAAGTGGAGATCTGGTTAGACACAGTCATATTTGCTTGATTATGGCTAACTAATCCTTGCCTCATCACACTGTGCTGCACTTAATAATGTGGGTTTTATAAGTACAGTAGTGAATATGAATTAGATAACGGAATTATGGTATTGAGGTGGACACACACACACACACACACACACACACACACACACACACAATGCTACATACACACACACACAATGCTACATACACACACACAGATATTTTTAATGGTTATAACATTACCCAAACTGTGTAGACAAACACATTTTTTAGTTCACCCAGTGTTTGGATTTGAAGCAAGGTCTACTTATCTATTCATGTTGACTACATTCACATTATCTAGTAGAGAATCAATGTCATTTATTGGAAGTCCAGTACCAAATTTGGTACATATTTTAGCACACCTGTCCACCCAGTCTGACTCACAGCTGAGACTCTCCCCTTGCACATGTTGATGTTTAATAACATGTTTTCTGCAGTCACATGAGTTATCCCATAGTTAACTACTCTCTCCCCAGTCAGCCATTGGCTCCAACCTGGCTATGAATATCCCCTGGAGGCTTCTTGGTTGATAGGGACAATCCTGTTCACCCTCTGCCTTCCTAACTACATCAACACATCATATTGTGAGCACTTCTTGCAGGCCTGCATGTGGAAGTAGTGAAAGGGGAGAAACATTCAATTACAATGTGTATGTGCTTGTGTGTGGAGAGAGAGAAAGGGGAGGAAAAACAAGCTATAGTGGAAGGGACACCCAAAAATATTTCAAATCTGATATTTAAAAAGCAAAACAAAACAAAAAACAACCATGAGCACAATTATATGAATAGGGTGTAACCAATTGTATTGTTTCTTTGCTGGTTTTTTAATATCAGATTTTAAGATTTTTGGGTGTCCCATCCACTATAGCTTGTCTGGCAAGGAGACTTATGAGTCCCCAATAGACTGTATGTTCATGTGAATAATATGAGTTGTGGGCGTTTCCTCGGCTTAACGGCAAGCACGCACCTGATGACAGCACAATTTAGTTGCTGCCACCAGAGTAAGTATCTTCTATCTACCCTCGGCGAACCGACGCCCACCCGTACGTCTTAGGACTGAGTAGTAGGAGGTTAATTAAATTACTTTAAATCGAAAACTTGGAAGACACGAGACTGAACTCTACAGCATGACACAACTATTTATAGTGACACAAACTCCTCCTACTACTGACGCAAAACGCTGCAAAGTTCCGGTACTACTACAAGCAAACAACCACACAAACACACGCTATCTAATTGCACAAACAACTCGTGACTCATGAACACAATATACCCCTAGCTACACAAGCTACTTCTAAATGATACACAAACACATGATACACACACACACACATAATGTTCTCTTCTTTCTTCTCTCTTCTCCTAATACTTCATGTGGGCACGCCCACATGAGTCTTATTATTTTGTTGCTGAAACATTATTTTTCATGTGTGTGCGTGTGTGATTATCACAATCGTATGCTTCATTATGCAATTCTGTTGTCACAATGAAGACTGTCTGTATGATATTGTATGCTTACATCCTTAAGAAATCTTTAGAGAAGACACATGTGTGCATGCTTGCTGGCCTGAATTTTTACTGTTGCATGATCTCAGGAATTCCATTTTTGAGGGAAACTAAGTTTAACATATTTAATGTATCTTCTATGAAATATTTATATGTACGTATACAAAAAAAAAGGCACTAGTAAGTGTTCAGTAACAAACCACTTCCCATTATAACCGAATATCATCTTTCAAGTAAGTGTTGTTGGTTAAGACTTCATCATCATACAATCCAGCTTAGCCAGCCAGTCTTATGACCCCTGGTAATCCTCCTCCTCCCCTTCTTCACACACACACAGCCAGCCAGTCTTGTTGTGTGTGTGAGAAATGGCAGATGTATAGGACCTCATTCTTGGATTTTGTAGCTTCTGCTGGCGCACTGAAGGGGATTTTAGTTTGGGTAGTGCCTTATTGGGAGAATAATAGCCCACACCATATCAATCAAAGTGAGACATTGAGTAAGTGAACAAAGGCTGTCTGGGTATCATTGTATAGGTGTCCCTATAGTAGTATACTTATTGTTGCACAATATCATAGTAGCCACTTGACAATACCTATTGTAACTTCTTGACAATAATTGGTAACCATTATGGCGTAACAAATAGACCACTTGAATACACTGAATCCCCTAAGTACTCTTACCAGATAAAGAGTGGACCAATTCAACTTGGCTGTCACAGCACCACATTGTAATGTATGTATCATTTCCCTTTACAGCTTTTGTGACTTCTAGTCAAGTATATTATATTGCGCCCTTTTCGTGACTTTTTATTTTAGCACAGCAATAGAATGACCGTTGTCCTGTCAGTACAGTCTGACTCACACACTCTCAAACTAAGTGATTCCACTCTACCTCTGTCTCATCTAGCACATGTTCATGTGTTGTTGTTGATGACATCAGGTTGCCGGCACATGAGTTATCCCATATCTGAAGCATCATGGTCTAATTCCACTATTTACCATTAGTAATCTCAGAGTAATGGTCTCTAGAGGTTTCCTGGAAGTTCAGATCTGGTTAGATACAACCTTATTTGTGGTGATTGTGGCTAACCAATCCTTACCACATCACACTGAACTGCAGTGCTGGGTGGGTGTTCACAGCACCAATAGCAATAATGGTAAAGTACAACCATACAATTCTATGTTTTCGGCAGTTAAAGAGCTGATATATTCTAGGAGGGACTTCTGGGTACCCACCATTTCCTGCAAGTTCTTAGCCCTCCCCTCCCCCTCCCCCCCATCTTGTGCACTGAAAAAATGGACAGGGATTCCAGAAAGAATGGTGGGCTGTGCTAGCACTCATCATAAGGTAGTGGGACTTAGATTCCTTTATTTTTTAACTGAGGAATTTTCTACTTTAGTGAAATGAAGTGTTACAGGAAGTGTTACAAGTGTTACAGTTTCTCATACATATGTACATTAGTTAATAATGTGGGTTATATACGTACAGTAGTGAATATGAATTAGATAACGGAATTATGGTATTGAGGTGGACACACACACACACACACACACACACACACACACAATGCTACGTACATACACACACACAGATATTTTTAATAGTTATAACATTACCCAAACTGTGTAGACAAACAATTTTTTTAGTTCACCCAGTGTTTGGATTTGAAGCAAGGTCTACTGTATCTATTCATATTGACTACATTCTTAGAGAATCAATGTCATTTATTGGAAGTCCAGTACCAAATTTGGTACATATTTTAGCACACCTGTCCACCCAGTCTGACTCACAGCTTAGACTCTCCCTTGCACATGTTAATGTTTACTGTTGTTAATAACATGTTTTCTGCAGTCACATGAGTTATCCCATAGTTAACTACTCTCTCCCCAGTCAGCCATTGGCTCCAACCTGGCTATGAATATCCCCTGGAGGCTTCTTGGTTGATAGGGACAATCCTGTTCACCCTCTGCCTTCCTAACTACATCACCACATCATATTGTGAGCACTTCTTGCAGGCCTGCATGTGGAAGTAGTGAAATGGGAGAAACATTCAATTACAATGTGTATGTCTTGTGTGTGGAGAGAGAGAAAGGGGAGGAAAAACAAGCTATAGTGGAAGGGACACCCAAAAATATTTCAAATCTGATATTAAAAAACCAACAACAACAACAACAACCATGAGCACAATTATATGAATAGGGTGTAACCAATTGTATGTATTGTTTCTTTGCTGGTTTTTTAATATCAGAATTTAAGCTTTTTAGGTGTCCCATCCACTATAGCTTGTCTGGCAAGGAGACTTATGAGTCCCCAATAGACTGTATGTTCACGTGAATAATATGAGTTGTGGGCCTTTCCTCGGCTTAACGGCAAGCACGCACCTGATGACAGCACAATTTAGTTGCTGCCACCAGAGTACTGTAAGTATCTTCTATCTACCCTCGGCGAACTGACGCCCACCCGTAGGTCTTAGGACTGAGTAGTAGGTTAATTAAATTACTTTAATCGAAAACTTGGAAGACACGAGACTGAACTCTACAGCATGACACAACTATTTATAGTGACACAAACTCCTCCTACTACTGACGCAAAACGCTGCAAAGTTCTGGTACTACTACAAGCAAACAAACAACTACAAGCAAACAACCACACAAACACACGCTATCTAATTGCACAAACAACTCGTGACTCATGAACACAAGAAACCCTTAGCTACGCAAGCTACTTCTAAATGATACACAAACACATTATATACACACACACATAATGTTCTCTTCTCTCTCCTCTCTTCTCCTTATACTTCATGTGGGCACGCCCACATTGGGAGAACAATAGCCCACACCATAAGTGAGACATTGAGTAAAGTGAACCAAGGCTGTCTGGGTATCATTGTACAGGTGTCCCTATAGTAGTATACTTACAGTATCAGAGTAGCCACTTGACAATACCTATTGTAACTTCTTGGCAATAATTGGTAACAATTATGGCGTAACAAATAGACCCACTTGAATACACTGAATCCCCTAAGTACTCTTACCAGACAAGTGGACCAATTCAACATGGCTGTCACACCACCACGTTGTGCAACGAGGTGGTAATTCAACAGTGACTGTTGTTTTTTTTAATGTAATTAAATACATTCAAAACGTCTGGTGGAGAATTAAGGTAATCTAAGAGAAAGTTTACACATACTAATTTGGTACATACTTACAGTAGCTCTCTGATTCGTGAATGTGTGTATCATTTTCCCTTAACAGCTTTTGTGACTTCTAGTCAAGTATATTATATTGCGCCCTTTTCGTGACGTTTAGTTATACGTAGCACAGCAATAGAATGACCGTTGTCCAGTCTGACTCACACACAGCTGAAACTAAGTGATCCCACTCTCCCTCTGTCTCATCTAGCACATGTTCATGTGTTGTTGTTGATGACATCGGGTTGCCAGCACATGAGTTATCCCATATCTGAAACATCATTCGTTCTCATTCCACAGAACTGTCCCTTGACGTTTTCGTGAAAGTGGACATCTGGTTAGACACAACCATATTTGCATGATTGTGGCTAACTAATCCTTACCACATCACACTGTGCTGCATTGCTTGGGGGGAAACTGAATACAGTACACCAAATCTATCCATCCACTCATTCATAATTATTTTTTAAGGACAGATAATGAATTTTATTCTACGTAGTATCTACAAAATCTGGATAGGTTTGATAATAAAGTGTTCAGTTGTGTAAGTCACTGATGCAGTATCTCACATGTGTGTGTGTGTGTGTGTGTAGTGTGTTTGAGAGTGTAAAAGCCCTGCTAACATGGAGTGCATTGTGCAACCCTATTGTTTCTTGTGCAGTTATAATGTAAAGTGTCCATGTTATAATTCCCCCTCAATTCTGTGTTTTCATCTGCAATAACTGTTCCGCAAAGCGAATTGAGTGTGCACAGCTATTGCATGGCAGGGCATGTGGCAGTCAGCCGTGCTGTCTCTCAGGCTGTACAGCACATATATAAACTGGTTTCACTAACCTAACTAATTTAATATATCAGAACAAACTGTTGGATTTCATGTCTTTACATTTTATTAAATTTGGTACAGCTCCTTTAATGGTGACCTTACATAAACGCACCTGTGTGCATGCAGTACAGAAATCTCTCTCCCAAATCACAATTGTCACATTTTTGTGGATTCTAAGGTGGTTGTGTGTGTGTATGTGTGTGTGGGAGCTGTGTTGGTGTAGTGGTTGTGTCTGTAGCTCTAAGCCAATAGGGTTCACCCAGCTTGTGATTGGGTACCTGGCATTTGCTGGGGTGCAAGCCTTATTTCATGAACAGGGCAATGGTCCAGGTGGGACTTCTGGGTTACCTATATTGGTTGCTATAAGCAGAATGGCTCAACTTCTTAGCTCCAGGAGCTTTACTTGCACGGCTCATAATGCATGCTTAGTGCACAGGCATCCTGGCTCTGCCAGGTGAGCGTGACCCGTAAGTGGTAGCAAGATAATTTGTAATTGTGTATGTGTGACGTGTCTCATTAATGTATCATGAGAATAATGTATCATGAGAACTTATTTACAATCAAAGAATAGTTGTGTAATTCAAAATTTTTCTAGTAAATTATACCTACAAATTTTGTTATTCATTGATGTTTATTTCTTTCTTTCTTTTCACTTTGATAGGAAAAGTCATTAAATCAACATGATTATAAGTACATGCTATATATTATTACTCTAATACTCATGTACTAACACTGTTGTACTGTGTGTGTTGCTGCAGATGCTTGACTAAAGTCCAGTTTCTGGCAGTTCACATTACTATGAAGAAGTGAATCGGTTCAGTCAGATGCACCAACCAACAGAACAAGAGTACTGCTCCAGCGTGCCTCCAGAGTTCCTTTATCCCCCTTTTCAGCATGAGTTGGACAGGGAGCTGCTTGATAGTGCTCAATTTGGAACATCTAATATAAATACATATCAGTGGATTGTTAATTATAACTATAACTTTATTACATACAACACATGTAGTGATTTCTCAATTTACAGATGTATTATTTTGATGAAACATTTACATCCTGATTTAAGCACTAATTTTATTCAGGTGTGAGGGATATGTGATTATTCCCAAGATGACTGTAAATCTAGTCTCCAACCAGCCGCTATTGTCCAAGGGGCTTGGCACATGGGAAGGAGAACGTCTGGTAACATTCAGCCAGATGTGTTGCATGTATTCAGTACATATGTATATCGCGCAAGTTTATGACGTCTCAATAATTGCATTCCAGCATTTCGCGGCGGTCACGTGCTAACATCTTCATAAATAAATGCGGGGGAGGCAACACGCAGGCGCGCCCGTCTGTTTTTAGATATAAGTGCGGGTGAGCGACCGCAGATAGTCTGTATGTGGTGATTGGGGAAGAGGAGACTATTGTTGCTGCCGCCGCTCGGTTTGTAGTTGCTATAGGGAGCTGTCACATCTGTACTTGGATTTGGTTTATTCTTACTTAACTCTAGTTGCTTTGCTGTAGTGTGCGAGTTGCGGGGAAGTTTAGGGTGGCTGCCATTAGTACGGGAGAAGAAACGCATTTCTGGGAAGTTTGTTACTTTACCGGCCGCCGTTAGTGGCGGGGAAATAGACGCCTTTATCATGGGTGAAAACCCGTTGCGGGGTGAAGAACCCGAAATTTCACCTAAAAATGGTGAACATGAAAATGTAAAGTTATAGTTATACAAGTTTCAGAACAGCTTGTCTAACTCATCCTTTTCTGTGCAGGAGGACGATGGATATGACAACTTGGTCAACCAGCGAAACAATATCCAGAGGAATCGGAATTTAGTTGAGGTAGGTTTACTGGATTTATTGGCTTCTGGGTCTACTTATTCCTCTATTTTGCTACTCTATATTGAGTAAAGCAAGGATTTAATTGCCCATCACTGTGGAGCCAAATTCATAACTTTGAACTAGAGCACTATTTCATTTCGATAGTACATATGCATTAGACTTCAGTGAAAATTGTTGAATACTTACCTAGAATGAAAATTCAATGAATTACGCATGCTCGATTCCATGTTATGTAACTAATTGCATGTAATGTATTTTTTATAGGTTACAATAAAGGACCTATGGAAGACAGAGAAACTGTGGTAAGTATTGTCTAATATTGGTAGCCATATTGTTCTTCTATTGGATCTGTATGTTGACTCTTTACTGTCCAACAGTTATTTCATAGGCTTTTTCAATATAGAATTTAAAATGTTTGGCTGTCAACAGGATCAAACCCAGTTTATGTTTTGTTTTTTGTTTTTTTAATATGTGACAGTCTGTGGGAAAAGGGGGCACTTCACGCAAAAATTGAAATTGAGATATATAGGCTCCAGAAGTAAGTCATCGGAAAAATTCTTTCTCCTATTTTTGTTTTTTGCGGAATTAGTCTTAGTGACCCTTACTCTAAGTCTACGCCAAATTTCAAATGCCGAAACAACTTAAAAGACCCCAAGCGTGCCTTGGAAAGACAAGCTACTTTTTATTCTCTCTCGTTCTCGAAGTACAATAAACGGGGAATGGGCGGAGTTTCAATCAAGCAGCTAAAAAAAAACGGCATAGCTTTGAGAATAGTGCATGCAATCTACAGCTTACCTCTGGTTGAAAGTTTACCACTACATGGAGTAGAGTAGCCAAGGATTCTGACAAGACAGGCTGTGAGACGCTCTGAAAGCTAAAAAGAACTCTACACAAACTTGGTTAGTCGCCGTTAAAAAGCGGCTGTACGATTTAATTGCGTATGCGGAGTACGCCGTTAAGTATACGGAAACATTAATTATACCGGAAGTGGAAATTCAATTTATGTTTTCTCGATTTCTAGTTCAATTGCTTTGCTGAATACAGCCCAGTTCAACTGCCAGTTTCTCTGCGCGTCGAAGGTTTTACCCTCCAGAATTTTAGCACTAAGTTGAGATAAATTATAGCTTTTTATTAGCATAAATAAGCTCAATTTTTTTGGTTTGAGTGAAGTGCCCCCTTTTGCCAGAGCCTGTCATATTATAGCTATATTCATGAGATATAGTCTCCCTATTTCACAGCGTTTGTTTCTCCAGCTTTGGTAGGTATTTATCATAAACTATAAAAAGTAGGGAAATTCTTCCAACAAATAAGAGAAGGCTGAGAAAGAATTTTTGAATTAAATAGCTTTTTTTTTTTTGCTCTATCTCGTTTATCTGAAGTTTTTAAGGGTGGAGACTCTACGCACAGTCTATGCGCAAACACCTGAAGAACCAGCTATCCACTTGTCGAGGCAATAATACATGCACTATCCTGTTAGTTTTAACGTGCTCCCAGGCAGACAGAGGTGGACAACAAGATAATTGAGAAGATGCGCATTCATATACAATACAACAGGGTGAAGGTCGTGGTGGGTTGGACATGAGTCATGAATATCATTAGAGAGCTAGTTGACTGTATGAGGAAAAGGGTCGAATGGCGGGAACCATTGAGCATGACAAACATTAGAAGTAAATGAGAGGGCGTATACAACAGATAAACAAGTGAAACAAAGTATGAAGTTCATCAGTTCCAGTTTCAAGATTGGATGGGCGGGGCAGGCGAAGGCTGGCTGTCTGAGTCGTTCTGCGTCCCAGACAGAGACCCATCCGGCCCACGCATTTTCCTTACAAATTGATGCTGAAAAAAAAAAAGTTCAAGCAATGGTGGCAATTCTTTAACATGCTGAAATTATTTAGGGTGATATGGTCTTTCTGCACACCAAAATTCAGACCATTTGTATCTTCGTAAGCCCAGTTAGGAGCGATTTACTTCTGGGGATATTTCGTGTTGTTTCTCCGCAACCGTCCAAGCTTTTCTGCCGATTCAAGACTCTACGGCTTCCTCCCATTATGTTCCCGCTTCCTAGTTTTTAGCTATAGCAACTTTACTTTTCTAAATATCCGACCACTAAGGTCAACTTTGTTTCCTGGCACGCTATCAAGAATATCTAAACGTAGGCCTGTTCACCTTACGTCACCAAATTACTGTTCCAAGTTTAGACTGCAGGTGATTCTTCTCACTAAAACGTAGCTGAAGCGGAGCGCACCTTGGTGGGCGGGGCGCAAAATGCAACATCCGGGCCGAGGGGGGGCGTTATAGTTTCATGCGCACTTCGTTTTGACCCAGCCGCAGTTCGTGGCCGCCTGCAAAGAGGGTGAATTTGCGACAAGTATTTTTGAGCTATAAGGGGTCACGGGATACGGCTACGGTGCTGTTGAAGAAGCACCCAGCTTGTTAGATTTCGATACTAAGCAGGGAGGGGTCCTGCAGTGGATTTATACAGTACCCCGTTCAGGCGATACTAGCACGTCTGCCTTACCGACGCACAGGTAAGCGAATTAGCTAGTAGTGTAAGGATTTGAAGAAAAATAGCCCACTGATTATGTGTGCGAACATTTTTAGTGAAACCTTCTGTGAGGTAGTGGCTCTGAAAAGAGCCGGGTTGAAAAAAAAGGACTCATTTTCTTTGGCTGTATTTGAAGTGCTTGGACAGTTTCGTTTGCTGTTAATTCCTCTATCCTTCAGAATTCGTACAAATTCTTCTCGGTCCTTGCATTAAGATTTGAGCAGTTCCAAGTCTCCATAGCTCAATCCAACCCTGGTCCGGAAGTAGTCTGAAGTCGTATGGCTGAATTATTCACAAACTGAGAGAGACTGGACACATCAAACACCAAACCATTCTGTTGAGCGATAGCTGAAAGCTTCTCAACTAACTCTTGAACTGCTTCCTGCGGAGCTGGGGAAACTTCAGTGGAACTCACAACTGGATGAGAAGAGACAGGAGGAGAATTGTGGTCATCATGTGACTACGTAGTGAGATTATTTAGAACTTGAGATGGACTAAAAAATGCTGGAGGGTGTGATTCACAAAGTGGAGCAGTAGGAGTGGACACTAAATCTTGAGAAGGTGAATCAGGGAGCACTTCTGATGATGACTCCTGCCAAAGAGAGGGTGTGACATCATGACCAGTAAAGGAAGGATCATCAAGAGTATCAGTGGAACCCCCACCTATTGCTGGGACTTCCTCCAATCCTATGTCTATATACGATTATTTTATTTATATATATATATATGTATATATTTTTTTAATATTATATTTATTTACTTATTTCTTACTTCTTCTCAAAGCACATTTCATTTTCCTCATTTCTGTGGCTGCACTAATAGCCCTCTTCCTTTTCCTGGAAGGCATGATTATAGTTTGCTGTTGAAGCTGGTTAACAACAAAGTGGTCAAAGCTAACCCACCAGTAGGCTACTGAGGTTAGGGACTCTCGAGATTTTTGTCCCTTTGTCCCTCTCTTCAAGCGGTGGTTATGTTTGCGAGATGCATGAGGAACCTGGTG
>WLWD01004333.1_pt1 | contig 17879 bp, 19 predicted proteins | sample 6712731 | NCBI WGS metagenome assembly WLWD01 (sample SAMN12718690, study PRJNA576275) | sponge metagenome | isolation source: marine sponge | host: Mycale hentscheli | place: New Zealand: South Island, Marlborough, Capsize Point | collected 2014-11-01
TGAATCTATTGGTGAATATTCAACTTTACCTACTCTATATCACAAATAATGACATTTACACAAGAACCTCTGAGAAAGGACCAACCTCTGAGAAGAGACCAGAAGTCCCGTCCCCAATGTGGTCACTATTAGGAGGTTTTACTGTAGTTAGCTCTGTGTAGGTACTAGCTGTAGTGGGTAATGCCCCTGTCATTACATCACTAATTTATATTTACTTGACATGTGCACATCTTGCCCCTTAGTTACCAATGAGTATTTGTGATGATAATTGTGTGTGCGTGTGCATTTGTATGTGTGTTTGTGTGTCAAGAACTACACAAGGTAAAGGGGTGATGCCGGATGGGACGTCCAGGTTCACCTGCAAAGGGCGGACAATCTACCACTTTATGGGAACTAGTACTTTCAGTGAATATACAGTATTGCCCGAGATATCGCTGGCCAAGGTGAGCTCTGTGTTAGAGCGTGCTACTCTTTATTATAGTGTGTCACATGTAAGCAAGGTCAAGGTTCAGATATATAAGAGGTTGGTAACTAAAGTTTGAAGTTCTTTGTTGTAAGTGACCCTTTACCCACTCCTTTTATACAAGTCTCTGTATTTAAGAATTATAGTGGGGGGGGGGGGGGATACAGTGTAGGAACACGATGAACTAAACACAGCTAACAACTAATGAACAAACTAGTGTTGTTAAATGTTTGTATTGTTTTGTGTTGTTGTTGTTAGGTTGACAGATCAGCTGCTCTGGATAAAATTTGTTTGCTTGGCTGTGGAATCCCAACAGGTAAAGGGTGGAATTGTAGTGGGTATCAATGATCCTTTACCAACGTGATCAACAAGATGTTTGACACTATGTGTGTATTAGTGAATGATTAAGTGATATTAATATAATTAATTCAGCAATGTATATAACAAGTAATTTACACTTAATGTCAGTGGTTTGTCTATATATGGAGGGAGGTCCACTAAGCCAGCGCTGCCTTACCTACTGCCACTGTGCCTGTCCCCCTCCTTCTTTGGGGTTTTATACTCTAGGGGAGTGTACATGTCCAGTATCCAGTGGTCTCAGACCTGCCCCCAAATTTAACATCACTGCATCACCTTTTGAGGATTGTCATGATACAAGTAATTGCGATGATTACGAGTTTGCCAGAGTAGTGATTGTTGATTGGGTGAGTTGTTCTGGGGGTGACTGATGTGTGCCAGGAAAGCACTGCTCCATCTACCTAGCATTTGAATTGTGGAGTCTTCTATTCCTACCGTGGCTGCTGTCGTGGCTGCACCAATTCGAAAGCTATGGCCTGGAAGTCCTGGTATGGCAGACCAGTTCTTGGAGGGCTGATCGGACATGTTCAGAGAACACTGCCGTAGTCATGGGTCGCCATTCTGGACCCTGAAGAAGCGGCCCTGATCTTTGCCTCTCACTGGATGTAGCTTAACACCGCCACCACTGGACACAATATACAATCCGTTCGCCAAATCTGTATTTTTGCTCCCTTATGAAACTGGTCCATCTTTGATCGTTTCAAATGGACCCTTATCGTCAGGGATGTTGCAACATCACCCACAGATACATCTCCCCAGCTAAGATGTGTCGGTGCATCGAAGGCTTTCATAGATGGTACTGTGATTTCTCCGGCTCTAAAAAACCCAAAGAAACAGAGTGTGGCAGCTGCCAGAGCATCGTCACGTTAGCATCCCCTGCTCTGCAAGACCACAGTGTATGCACAGATTGCTGGGGTGATTGGTAGCTAGTGGTACTGGGCCTTCCAGCTTCTCTTGCGCAAGGGGAACGCCAAGTTCCTTGTCAGTATATCCAGACACCTCTGGCAGTTCTTGGAGTTTGGGGAGCAGACAACTGCAAGTCGTCCAAGTAGTGGAATATATGGTCCACGCCTTCTCTCACCATGATCCACTCTAACGCATCTGCCAATGCGTTAACTATCTTGGGGGGCCGATCGGAGCCCAAACGGCACATGCAGTCCCCATAGACCTGGTCTCTCCATCGCATACCCGGGCGGGGTGCCCTGGGATTCCCCCCCCCCCCCCCCCCCCCCCCCCCCCCCAGAATTTCATGAAATAAATTAATAATATTTACTACTTACTATTCTGTGGTTATGATTTATAATGTTATTCTGTGAGTTTGTTGTTTGTATATATCTAATAGTTGGTGAAAGTTCACTTCAGTTAATTGAGGTCCTTCAATTGCAATACGCATTAGTCTTCCAAGATTGATGTCACTAATTCTAGACCTGAGACGATTTTTATTAAATGGGTGTGGTTTCAGCAAAATTGGGTGTGGTCAATCAAACATGTGGGTCCCCCCCTCCTCTTACTAAACTTGGTACATAGTAAGAGTATGACCTAAAGAATTGAAGTATAGAAAGTAAGTTTATAGCTAATCAGATAAATGCAATATATGCAAGAATTGTCGGCTATTTGAAATAGCCGTTATCAAGGTCAAAGGTCAAACTAGAGATGCCCTATAGCTAAAAATATTCTTTAGGTCATACTCTTACTATGTACCAAGTTTAGTAAGAGGAGTCTTCTAGCCAAACTTAGTGGAGGTGATCTCATTGCACTGGAGGCCAAATATCACATTCAGTGCCTTGTTTCATTGCACAACAGGGCAAGGCAATCTAAAGAATCACACGAACAAGAAGACAATGAAGGTGCCTGATAAATGAATTTCAGGAATCAATAAAGAAAAATGAGAGGGTATCAGATTTTCGACATCATGAACAATGTCATAGCATGCAGCTCACATTCTTTGATCAAGTTAAGGCTCTCACCAATGTCATTGAGGAAATGGGGAATCCATTTTTTGAGGAGAGTGATGAACTTCTTGTTCTTGATACCAGGGATATTGCAGACCCATTAGTGGTAGAGGCAATGTACGTTTTAAAGAAGACAGGACAAGTACAGTACAACACTTTTATCACTGAACGTCTGGTTCAGCAAACAAAACCTATCAATGACCCCATCAAAAGAAACAATTTTCCTCTGTTTAGTCGTCCACCAGTGCGAGAGAAGTCAAAATCAAAACAACAGTTACTGTCCCTCAAAAATGATTGTTCACTCTTTTCAAGCCTGTATATATCCTGTCAAAGGCGTGATGGAGATCTTGACGATTTTTTAAAGCATGAAAATCAAGCATGCCCGCCATCTCTTTCTAGTATGGGAAAGCTACGGCTAGGAACAAAGTCTGACATTGTAAGCTGCCTGGAAAACCTGATTGATATCGATGAAGTGAGTAATCCAAAGGTTGATGCTGTAATTTTAGATGGTGCAGCTATAGTTAACATGCTGAGACCAGGCACTGCAGACACATTTTCTGAGTATGCTTCCAAGATATTCTTGCCATACATCACAAAGCAGCTACAAGTAGTACAAAGGTTAGATGTTGTGTGGGATGAATATGTACAATCTAGCTTGAAGGCATACACACGAAGTACCAGGGGTAAGGGTTGTCGCAGGCGTGTAGAGTCTTCTAATACAGTGCCCAAAAACTGGTTGGAATTTCTTCGCAATGAAGACAATAAGAGGGAATTGTTTTCATTCTTGAGCTTAAAAACAGCAAGTGTAAGCACTGAATCCACCCAGATAATTGTAACTCATCACCAAGATGTATTGTGCACTTCTCCGAGGATGACCACAAGTCTTGCTCCCTGTACTCAAGAGGAAGCTGACACAAGAATGTTTCTACATGTTTCAGATGCTGTCAATCATGGCCATAGTAAAGTAATGATTCGTACAGTTGACTCTGATGTGTTGGTGTTAGCTATTGCAGCAGTTCAGCAGCTTATTGTTGATGAATTATGGATTGCCTTTTCATCAGGCAAGAGCTTCAGATACCTGCCAGCTCCTGAAATAGCACATGCACTAGGTCCTGAGAATTGCATTGCATTACCCTTTACAGGGTTTCATACAGGATTTGCGTTTAGGGGGGGGGGAAATTTGGGATTGTATGAAACAGTCCTGATTTTTTAAGTACTTCAATGAAACTAGTAAATGTAATATATTTAACAGCGTTTAATCTAATGAGGGGACATAGGAAAAACTTCTCTCCCCTTCCCCCCACCTCCCACATCCAATCCAGAATTATTCTTCAAAGATATTGTCAAAATAAGCAGAATTGCAATGAAAATCAGGTCAATTAACATAGAGCTAACACATTTTGTAGAGTTAATAAACTTTTCCCTCCTTATTCCTCAACACCTCTGCTAAACAAGGACGATTTAATATCAGAGTGGGCTATATTCAAGAGAGCATTGCTTCAAGAAAGAGATGAAATTATGAAGTCAAAATCACTGGAGAAAGCACCAGAGTTCCAAGAAGTATTAGAAGAACTGAAACGTTCAGCTGCTTACACGGGAATTTTTTCAGAGACGTTTAAACTGATTGACATTATGCTTTCGATTCCAGTTGGTACAGCCACAGCTAAGAGATCTTTTAGTGAAATGAAACTCATAAAAACTAGATTACGAAGCCGGCTGACAGAACAGAACTTGGCACGGTTAATGAGAATTGCCATTGAAGGTCCTGAACTGAACGAAATAAACTTTAGTGAAATATTAGATATATTCAAACAAAGCAATCATAGAATCATACTTTGAGAGTGACTTTATTTAACGTGTCTTTGTTCTTATGGTATTGCTATTATGAAATTCAAATCTATTAAATAATTGAATGAGCAAAATCTTTGGGGGGGGAAATTTTCTTTTGGGGGGGGATATCCCATGGTTCCCCCCCCCCCCCCCCCCCTCTATGAAACCCTGCCTTTATGCATGCATTCAGTGGATGTGACACTGTATCGTGCTTTGCTGGACGTGGAAAGAAGACTATGTGGAATACATGGAACATATTTGATGAGGTCACCACAGCATTTTGTGCCTTGGCAACTAATCCAGATCCAGACTCCATATGTGAACAACTTCAACTACTGGAACGCTTTGTGGTGGTAGTCTATGATCGTACAAGCACTGATTCAATGAGGCAAGAAGACATCTTTTTTCTCAGAAAGGTAGATCAATGGATGCTCTTCCACCAACCCAATCTGCACTTGTGGAGCACATCAAGAGAGCGGCCTACCAAGCAGGCCATGTGTGGGCACAGATGTTTGTAGCAGATCCTAACCTACCATCTCCTGGTGAATGGGGATGGGTACAAACAGTTAATGGAGGATGGGAAGTGAAATGGACAGAACTACCAGAGGCTTCTCAAGCTTGCCGTAAACTCTAGATGCTCATGCAAGAAAGGTTGTAGGAGTCGATGTAAATGTGTCAAGGCAGCTTTAGAATGCACTGCTCTGTGCCAATGTGATGGACAGTGTGATCGTTCATGATAATGTTGACATTTGTGAGCAGCACTAATCATTCCTTTTTATGCAATATAATATGCTTATGTGTCATAACTTATAATAGATTCTAATTAACGAACACCACAGATTAATTTGTAATCAGTTCAAATTTTGCTCATAGTCATTGAAATCTAGTATATAGGTAGGTACATACATAGATTAATAAAACACAAGCAAAAATTACATCGTCTATTTCAAAAACACCCGTTATCAAGGTCAAAGGTCAAATCAGAGATGGCCCTATAGCTAAATATTCCTTAGGTCATATTCTTACTATGTACAAGTTTCAGCTTTTATCACAAAGTGAACGATTCCTTTAAAATTTGCACCAATCTCTCTAACTAAATGCAACAGCTCTGTAGTTGCCATGTCCTGCATTGACACTAACGACAATGAACACAGCCTTTTGTCAATGGCATCATTAACACTCTTTCCTTCTGGGTATGAGAGGTCTGCAATGAGCCTCCATTTACCTGGTTGATGCTTCTTGGGAGTGTCCCAATGATCACACCCGTGAGGGTGGCAGTATGGATGTAATATGTGCATTAAATTACCCTTACCCCCTCTGTGTCATCTTCACTACCTAACTAACCCTGTGTCACTACTTAACTAACCCTGTGTCACTACCTAACTAACTCTGTGTCACTACCTAACTAACCCTGTGTCACTACCTAACTAACCCTGTGTCATCTTCACTACCTAACTAACCCTGTGTCACTACCTAACTAACCCTGTGTCATCTTCACTACCTAACTAACCCTGTGTCACTACCTAACTAATCCTGTGTCACTACCTAACTAACCCTGTGTTATCTTCACTACCTAACTAACCCTGTGTTATCTTCACTACCTAACTAACCCTGTGTTATCTTCACTACCTAACTAACCCTGTGTTATCTTCACTACCTAACTAACCCTGTGTCACTACCTAACTAACCCTGTGTCACTACCTGACTAATCCTGTGTTATCTTCACTACCTAACTAACCCTGTGTCACTACCTAACTAATCCTGTGTTACTGAAGTGCTTTCATTTAGTTATAATCAAATCTTTTTATTTTATTTATTTATTTTTAAACCAATTTATGAAGTTCTCTTCTACATTATGCACTGTTCATCAGTGTCCTCCCGTTATAGTTTGCACTTTAGTGACCTTGACCTTGGCCTGAATGACGGTGTCTGCCTGTGCCTTCGGCAACTGCTAGCTGGGTGCATCCCCTGGCACTCCGTACACACGTGACGAAACTTGCAAGGTGAAAAATGACACCTGTTGCCATGCTTGCCAATGTGCAGTTGACAGATCGGCAACGGCGACCTCGGAGGTTGTGACGGTGTTTGCTGTACATCCGCAGCTTTGACAATGACTTCACAAGTGCAGCCTTTCTTCAATAGCAAGTATCGTTGGTAATCCACCCATCTCCAGTGAGCCTTAATGATGGTCCTCTGGTAGGCCATCAATTGAAGTGTCTTCTTGGGAAACTTTGTGGACAGAACCGATACACTCAGTGTACCAGACACTGGACCTGCCGTGTGCTCATCTCTGATGGCAGTACCGGTACCATAGTTGCATAGCACTCAGTGTACCAGACACTGGACCTGCCGTGTGCTCCTCTCTGATGGCAGGACCGGTACCATAGTTGCATAGCACTCAGTGTACCAGACACTGGACCTGCCGTGTGCTCATCTCTGATGGCAGTACCGGTACCATAGTTGCATAGCACTCAGTGTACCAGACACTGGACCTGCCGTGTGCTCATCTCTGATGACAGTACCGGTACCATAGTTGCATGGCACTCAGTGTACCAGACACTGGACCTGCCGTGTGCTCATCTCTGATGACAGTACCGATACCATAGTTGCATAGCACTCAGTGTACCAGACACTGGACCTGCCGTGTGCTCATCTCCAATGGCAGCACTTCTGTTCTGTTCTTCCTCCTGTGTGTGCCATGAGCCAGGCAGCAACCCTCCCATATCCCGTATTCCAGGTCGAGGATTTTTTAAATTTTCTATAATTCCTCTTTGTATGTGCCAACTGAACGTTCATTAGTCTGCCCCCACCATTCCTCTCCCCATAATGCGGTTGCCATTACAATTGGTACTAGTTCCTTTGTCGTGATGTGGCACTCGGCCACGGGTCCAGATCATTTAAACATGAACCACTTGGTATCCCAGTAGGCACCACACCCCCAGCTTCCTGACGCATCTGATGTTAGAGAAACCATTTTATTGTTTGATCTCTCCTGTAGCATGGGGATCCCATTCCATTTGGATCTAAATTGGTACCACCATTCTATGTCAGACCGCACCTCCTGATTCAGGCGCACGAAGTCTCCAGCTGTGTCACTGCCATGGACAAATCTATTAGTCTCCTCAGGAAGGTCCTGCCTCTGCTCTTACTTGTAGAGACATGAGCCAGCAGTCCAATGAGTGGCAGTAGGTCACACTTTTTACATGCCTTTCGACCTCTCCAGTGCAACAGTTCTTCGAGCAGGCGTGCCAATTTATCCTTTGGCAACCGCGGCTCCATGGCTTCCGAGTCGATTTCTATGCCAGTGAATGATGAGACGTCGTTGGACTCTCATCTCTAGCTGGCTCTGTTGGCAGGCCCAGATATTCGCAAACTTCATGCATGACTGCGTTGTTCTCAGCACACTCCTTTGTATCTGGGTCCCCTATCGTCAGGAAATCACCGATGTAGTGGACCACATGCGACACCCCTCTGCATCATGATCCACATCGCTGCATCTGCCACTACAGAAAAAATGAGTGGGGCCGACCTCAGACCGAATGGTAGGGTTGCGTCTATATATACCTGGCCCTGCCACTTCATTCCACGGAGCCTCCTATCATGAGGGTGCACTGGCACGTTACGATATGCCTGCTTGATATCCATCTTCGCAAATTCTGCACGGTGTCTTTATCGTGGCCAGGCGCTGAGGTAGAACTACTCCCTCGGAGGTTCCCGAGCAGTCCACTAGCGCCCGCAATTGATAGCCCCGAATACTGTGCAGGTTGCCGGGAGCCCCTGCAGTAATTAGTGTTTCATTATAATCTTAATTGGTAACTATCGTCGCCATTAGCCCACACCTGGTAAAGTACCGACCCGCCCGCGCTGCTCGACTTCGATGTCGCCCCTTTTCCCGTTGCTACTTTGACATATATCCCGCCCAGACATAGCCCTTGAGTACACTTGCAACCAACACTGTATGCGCTTATAAGTGAATGATAACATGTAACCGGCAGGAATCGTTCATAGGTTTGGCCTCTTGTTCCTAGTTAGTCCTTCTGCTGACGGTTGATAGCAGACTTGCACCTAGAGACTGGGTGTGGTCCCCGACAGCTGTTACATACGTGTTGAAAACGACAATCTTTCCCAAAACGGCAGTCCTCTTGATAGCGATTGTATTTCATGCATGGTTGGTCACTTCTGCTGGGGCTCCGCGCGGGCCCAGCCGCCCCACCAAATGCAGTGCTCCAGGGTCTCTTCCTAGACTGGTACGGACAGTCGTTTGATGAGTGATCCAGCCCTTGACTCCAAAATATGCTAGTTACATGGTCCACAGCAGTTTCTCTCGTTTCATTTTAGTCCACTGGACACGTCCGACTCTAAAATATGACAATTACATGGTCCCTGGCAGTTTCTCTCGTTTCATTTTAGTCCACTGGACACGTCCGACTCTAAAATATGCTAATTACATGGTCCCCGGCAGTTTCTCTCATTTCATTTAAGTCCAATGGACACGTCCGACTCTAAAATATGCTAATTACATGGTCCACGGCCGTTTCTCTTGTTTCATTTTCGTCCACTGGACACGTCCGACTCTAAAATATGCTAATAACATGGTCCCTGGCAGTTTCTCTCGTTTCATTTTTGTCCACTGGACACGTCCGACTCTAAAATATGCTAATAACATGGTCCCTGGCAGTTTCTCTCGTTTCATTTTAGTCCACTGGACACGTCCGACTCTAAAATATGCTAATAACATGGTCCCTGGCAGTTTCTCTCGTTTCATTTTCGTCCACTGGACACGTCCGACTCTAAAATATGCTAATAACATGGTCCCTGGCAGTTTCTCTCATTTCATTTTAGTCCACTGGACACGTCCGACTCTAAAATATGCTAATTACATGGTCGCCGGCAGTTTCTCTCGTTTCATTTTTGTCCACTGGACACGTCCGACTCTAAAATATGCTAATTACATGGTCCCTGGCAGTTTTTCTCGTTTCATTTTAGTCCAATGGACACGTCCAAATCTATAATATGCTAAATACATGGTCCACGGCAGTTTCTCTCATTACGTTTTTGTCCACTGGACACGTCCGACTCTTAAATATGCTAATTACATGGTCCCCGGCAGTTTCTCTCGTTTCATTTTAGTCCACTGGACACGTCCGACTCTAAAATATGCTAATAACATGGTCCCTGGCAGTTTCTCTCGTTTAATTTTTGTCCACTGGACACGTCCGACTCTAAAATATGACAATTACATGGTCCCCGGCAGTTTCTCTTGTTTCATTTTAGTCCACTGGACACGTCCGACTCTATAATATGCTAATAACATGGTCCCTGGCAGTTTCTCTTGTTTCATTTTAGTCCACTGGACACGTCCGACTCTAAAATATGCTAATAACATGGTCCCTGGCAGTTTCTCTCGTTTCATTTTTGTCCACTGGACACGTCCGACTCTAAAATATGCTACTTACATGGTCGCCGGCAGTTTCTCTCGTTTCATTTTAGTCCACTGGACACGTCCGACTCCAAAATATGACAATTACATGGTCCCTGGCAGTTACTCTCGTTTCATATTTGTCCACTGGACACGTCCGACTCTAAAATATGCTAATTACATGGTGGCCGGCAGTTTCTCTCGTTTCATTTTAGTCCACTGGACACTTCCGACTCCAAAATATGACAATTACATGGTCCCTGGCAGTTTCTCATGTTTCATTTTAGTCCACTGGACACGTCCGACTCTAAAACATGCTAATTACATAATCCCCGGCAGATTCTCTCGTTTCATTTTTGTCTACTGGACACGTCCGACTCTAAAATATGCTAATTACATGGTCCCTGGCAGTTTCTCTCGTTTCATTTTAGTCCACTGGACACGTCCGACTCTAAAATATGCTAATTACATGGTCCACGGCAGTTTCACTCGTTTCATTTTTGTCCACTGGATACGTCCGACTTTAAAATATGCTAATTACATGGTCCACGGTAGTTTCTGTCGTTTCATTTTTGTCCACAGGACACGTCCGACTCTAAAATATGCTAATTACATGGTCCCCGGCAGTTCCTCTCGTTTCATTTTAGTCCACTCGACACGTCCGACTCTAAAATATGCTAATTACATGGTCCACGGCAGTTTATCTCGTTTCATTTTTGTCCACTGGATACGTCCGACTCTAAAATATGCTAATTACATGGTTCCCGGCAGTTTCTCTCGTTTCATTTTAGTCCACTGGACACGTCCGACTCTAGAATATTCTAATTACATGGTCCCAGGCAGTTTCTCTCGTTTCATTTTAGTCCACTGGACACGTCCGACTCTAAAATATGCAATTACATGGTCCCCGGCAGTTTCTCTTGTTTCATTTTAGTCCACTGAACACGTCCGACTCTAAAATATGCTAATTACATGGTCCACGGCAGTTTATCTCGTTTCATTTTTGTCCACTGGATACGTCCGACTCTAAAATATGCTAATTACATGGTTCCCGGCAGTTTCTCTCGTTTCATTTTAGTCCACTGGACACGTCCGACTCTAGAATATTCTAATTACATGGTCCCAGGCAGTTTCTCTCGTTTCATTTTAGTCCACTGGACACGTCCGACTCTAAAATATGCAATTACATGGTCCCCGGCAGTTTCTCTTGTTTTATTTTAGTCCACTGGACACGTCCGACTCTAAAATATGCTAATTACAACGTCCACGGCAGTTTCTGTCGTTTCATTTTTGTCAACAGGACACGTCCGACTCTAAAATATGCTAACTACATGGTCCCCGGCAGTTTCTCTTGTTTTATTTTAGTCCACTGGACACGTCCGACTCTAAAATATGCTAATTACAACGTCCACGGCAGTTTCTGTCGTTTCATTTTAGTCCACTGGACACGTCCGACTCTAAAATATGCTAATTACATGGTCCCCGGCAGTTTCTCTCGTTTCATTTTTGTCCACTGGACCAGGACACGTCGGACTCCAAAATATGCTAGTTACATGGTCCACAGCAGTTTCTCTCGTTTCATTTTAGTCCACTGGACACGTCCGACTCTAAAATATGAAAATACACCCCTCCCATGGCCCATTTGAATCTCGTTTTCAATTTTTGTCCACTGGACACGTCCGACTCTAAAATATGCAAATTACATGGTCCCCGGCAGTTTCTCTCGTTTCATTATAGTCTACTGGACACGTCCGACTCTAAAATATGCTAATTATATAATCTCTGGCAGTTTTTCTCATTTCATTTTTGTCCACTGGACACGTCCGACTCTAAAATATGCAAATTACATGGTCCCCGGCAGTTTCTCTCGTTTCATTTTAGTCCACTGGACACGTCCGACTCTAAAATATGCTAATTACATGGTCCACGGCAGTTTCTCTCGTTTCATTTTTGTCCACTGGACACGTCCGACTCTAAAATATGCTAATTACATTGTCCCTGGAAGTTTCTCTCGTTTCATTATAGTCCACAGGACACGTCGGACTCCAAAATATGCTAGTTACATGGTCCACAGCAGTTTCTCTCGTTTCATTTTAGTCCACTGGACACGTCCGACTCCAAAATATGACAATTACATGGTCCCTGGCAGTTACTCTCGTTTCATATTTGTCCATTGGACACGTCCGACTCTAAAATATGCTAATTACATGGTGGCCGGCAGTTTCTCTTGTTTCATTTTAGTCCACTGGACACGTCCGACTCCAAAATATGACAATTACATGGTCCCTGGCAGTTTCTCTTGTTTCATTTTAGTCCACTGGACACGTCCGACTCTAAAACATGCTAATTACATAATCCCCGGCAGATTCTCTCGTTTCATTTTTGTCTACTGGACACATCCGACTCTAAAATATGCTAATTACATGGTCCCCAGCAGTTTCTCTCGTTTCATTTTAGTCCACTGGACACGTCCGACTCTAAAATATGCTAATTACATGGTCCCTGGCAGTTTCTCTCGTTTCATTTTAGTCCACTGGACACGTCCGACTCTAAAATATGCTAATTACATGGTCCACGGCAGTTTCACTCGTTTCATTTTTGTCCACTGGATACGTCCGACTTTAAAATATGCTAATTACATGGTCCACGGCAGTTTCTCTTGTTTCATTTTAGTCCACTGGACACGTCGGACTCTAAAATATGCTAATTACATGGTCCACGGCAGTTTCTGTCGTTTCATTTTTGTCCACAGGACACGTCCGACTCTAAAATATGCTAATTACGTGGTCCACGGCAGTTTCTCTTGTTTTATTTTAGTCCATTGGACACGTCCGACTCTAAAATATGCTAATTACAACGTCCACGGCAGTTTCTGTCGTTTCATTTTAGTCCACTGGACACGTCCGACTCTAAAACATGCTAATTACATAGCCCACGGCAGTTTCTCTCGTTTCATTTTTGTCCACTGGATACGTCCGACTCTAAAATATGCTAATTACATGGTCCCCGGCAGTTTCTCTTGTTTCATTTTTGTCCACTGGACCAGGACACGTCGGACTCCAAAATATGCTAGTTACATGGTCCACAGCAGTTTCTCTCGTTTCATTTTAGTCCACTGGACACGTCCGACTCTAAAATATGAAAATTACATGGTCTCCGGCAGTTTCTCTCGTTTCAATTTTGTCCACTGGACACGTCCGACTCTAAAATATGCTAATTACATAATCCCTGGCAGTTTCTCTCATTTCATTTTTGTCCACTGGACACGTCCGACTCTAAAATATGCAAATTACATGGTCCCCGGCAGTTTCTCTCGTTTCATTATAGTCTACTGGACACGTCCGACTCTAAAATATGCTAATTATATAATCTCTGGCAGTTTTTCTCATTTCATTTTTGTCCACTGGACACGTCCGACTCTAAAATATGCAAATTACATGGTCCCCGGCAGTTTCTCTCGTTTCATTTTAGTCCACTGGACACGTCCGACTCTAAAATATGCTAATTACATGGTCCACGGCAGTTTCTCTCGTTTCATTTTTGTCCACTGGACACGTCCGACTCTAAAATATGCTAATTACATTGTCCCTGGAAGTTTCTCTCGTTTCATTTTAGTCCACAGGACACGTCGGACTCCAAAATATGCTAGTTACATGGTCCCAGGCAGTTTCTCTCGTTTCATTTTTGTCCACTGGACCAGGACACGTCGGACTCCAAAATATGCTAGTTACATGGTCCCTGGCAGTTTCTCTCGTTTCATTTTAGTCCACTGGACACGTCCGACTCTAAAATATGCTAATTACATGGTCCACGGCAGTTTCTCTCGTTTCATTTTTGTCCACTGGACACGTCCGACGTCTAAAAATATGCTAATACATGGTCCACGGCAGTTTCTGTCGTTTCATTTTTGTCCACTGGACACGTCCGACTCTAAAATATGCTAATTACATGGTCCACGGCAGTTTCTCTCGTTTCATTTTTGTCCACTGGACACGTCCGACTCTAAAATATGCTAATTACATGGTCCCCGGCAGTTTCTCTCGTTTTATTTTAGTCCACTGGACACGTCCGACTCTAAAATATGCTAATTGCATGGTCCACGGCAGTTTCTCTCGTTTCATTTTTGTCCACAGGACACGTCGGTCTCCAAAATATGCTAGTTACATGGTCCACAGCAGTTTCTCTCGTTTCATTTTAGTCCACTGGACACGTCCGACTCTAAAATATGAAAATTACATGGTCTCCGGCAGTTTCTCTCGTTTCAATTTAGTCCACTGGACACGTCCGACTCCAAAATATGCTAATTACATGGTCCCCGGTAGTTTCTCTTGTTTCATTTTAGTCCACTGGACACGTCTGACTCTAAAATATGCTAATTAAATGGTCCACAGCAGTTTCTCTCGTTTCGTTTTTGTCCACTGGACAAGTATGACTCTAAAATATGCTAATTACATAATCCCTGGCAGTTTCTCTAATTTCGTTTTAGTCCACTGGACACGTGCGACTCTATAATATGCTAATTACATGGTCCCTGGCCGTTTCTCTAATTTCGTTTTAGTCCACTGGACACGTCCGACTCTAAAATATGCAAATTACATGGTCCCCGGCAGTTTCTCTCGTTTCATTTTAGTCCACTGGACACGTCCGACTCTAAATATGCTAATTACATGGTCCCCGGCAGTTTCTCTCGTTTCATTTTTGTCCATTGGACACGTCGGACTCCAAAATATGCTAATTACATGGTCCACGGCAGTTTCTCTCGTTTTATTTTTGTCCACTGGACACGTCCGACTCTAAAATATGCTACTTACATGGTCCACGGCAGTTTCTCTGGTTTTATTTTTGTCCACTGGACACGTCCGACTCTAAAATATGCTAATTACATGGTCCTAGGCTGTTCCTCTCGTTTCATTTTAGTCCACTGGACACGTCCGACTCTAAAATATGCTAATTACATGGTCCCTGGCTGTTTCTCTCATTTCATTTTAGTCCACTGGACACTTCCGACTCTAAAATATGCTAATTACATGGTCCCCGGCAGTTTCTCTCGTTTCATTTTAGTATACTGGACACGTCCGACTCTAAAATATGCTAATTACATGGTCCCTGGCTGTTTCTCTCGTTTCATTTTAGTCCACTGGACACATCCGACTCTAAAATATGCTAATTACATGGTCCCTGGCTGTTTCTCTCGTTTCATTTTAGTCCACTGGACACATCCGACTCTAAAATATGCTAATTACATGGTCCCTGGCAGTTTCTCTCGTTTTATTTTGGTCCACTGGACACGTCAGACTCTAAAATATGCTAATTACATGGTCCCCGGCAGTTTCTCTCATTTCATTTTTGTCCACTGAACACGTCCGACTCTAAAATATGCTAATTACATGGTCCACGGCGGTTTCTCTCGTTTCATTTTAGTCCACTGGACACGTCCGACTCTAAAATATGCTAATTACATGGTCCCCGGCAGTTTCTCTCGTTTCATTTTTGTCCACTGGACACGTCCGACTCTAAAATATGCAAATTACATGGTCCCCGGCAGTTTCTCTCGTTTCATTATAGTCTACTGGACACGTCCGACTCTAAAATATGCTAATTATATAATCTCTGGCAGTTTTTCTCATTTCATTTTTGTCCACTGGACACGTCCGACTCTAAAATATGCAAATTACATGGTCCCCGGCAGTTTCTCTCGTTTCATTTTAGTCCACTGGACACGTCCGACTCTAAAATATGCTAATTACATGGTCCACGGCAGTTTCTCTCGTTTCATTTTTGTCCACTGGACACGTCCGACTCTAAAATATGCTAATTACATTGTCCCTGGAAGTTTCTCTCGTTTCATTATAGTCCACAGGACACGTCGGACTCCAAAATATGCTAGTTACATGGTCCACAGCAGTTTCTCTCGTTTCATTTTAGTCCACTGGACACGTCCGACTCCAAAATATGACAATTACATGGTCCCTGGCAGTTACTCTCGTTTCATATTTGTCCATTGGACACGTCCGACTCTAAAATATGCTAATTACATGGTGGCCGGCAGTTTCTCTTGTTTCATTTTAGTCCACTGGACACGTCCGACTCCAAAATATGACAATTACATGGTCCCTGGCAGTTTCTCTTGTTTCATTTTAGTCCACTGGACACGTCCGACTCTAAAACATGCTAATTACATAATCCCCGGCAGATTCTCTCGTTTCATTTTTGTCTACTGGACACATCCGACTCTAAAATATGCTAATTACATGGTCCCCAGCAGTTTCTCTCGTTTCATTTTAGTCCACTGGACACGTCCGACTCTAAAATATGCTAATTACATGGTCCCTGGCAGTTTCTCTCGTTTCATTTTAGTCCACTGGACACGTCCGACTCTAAAATATGCTAATTACATGGTCCACGGCAGTTTCACTCGTTTCATTTTTGTCCACTGGATACGTCCGACTTTAAAATATGCTAATTACATGGTCCACGGCAGTTTCTCTTGTTTCATTTTAGTCCACTGGACACGTCGGACTCTAAAATATGCTAATTACATGGTCCACGGCAGTTTCTGTCGTTTCATTTTTGTCCACAGGACACGTCCGACTCTAAAATATGCTAATTACGTGGTCCACGGCAGTTTCTCTTGTTTTATTTTAGTCCATTGGACACGTCCGACTCTAAAATATGCTAATTACAACGTCCACGGCAGTTTCTGTCGTTTCATTTTAGTCCACTGGACACGTCCGACTCTAAAACATGCTAATTACATAGCCCACGGCAGTTTCTCTCGTTTCATTTTTGTCCACTGGATACGTCCGACTCTAAAATATGCTAATTACATGGTCCCCGGCAGTTTCTCTTGTTTCATTTTTGTCCACTGGACCAGGACACGTCGGACTCCAAAATATGCTAGTTACATGGTCCACAGCAGTTTCTCTCGTTTCATTTTAGTCCACTGGACACGTCCGACTCTAAAATATGAAAATTACATGGTCTCCGGCAGTTTCTCTCGTTTCAATTTTGTCCACTGGACACGTCCGACTCTAAAATATGCTAATTACATAATCCCTGGCAGTTTCTCTCATTTCATTTTTGTCCACTGGACACGTCCGACTCTAAAATATGCAAATTACATGGTCCCCGGCAGTTTCTCTCGTTTCATTATAGTCTACTGGACACGTCCGACTCTAAAATATGCTAATTATATAAGCTCTGGCAGTTTTTCCTCTGTCAGTTTTGTTCCACTGGACACGTCCGACTCTAAAAATATGCAATTAATACATACATGGTCCCCTGCAGTTTCCTCTCTCTCTTCTCCCGCTCTCGTTTCATTTAGCTCCACTAGGGCCACTCCGAACTCTCAAATAGTGCTAATGACAGATGGTCCACGGCAGTTTCTCCTCTCTCTCCTCCTTGTGCGGGCTCTCGTCGTTTCAATTTGTCCCACTGGACACGGCCCTCTGTATAGGGCAGAATTATCTAATTACGGAGGGTTGTCCCTGGGGTGGGGAAGTTTCTCTTCGGGTCCACCCTCCGTTTCATTTTAGTCCACGGACACTTGGCTGACTCCAAAATATCTAGTTTTGCATGTCCCGGAGGCAGTTCTCTCTCTCTCTCTCGTTTCATTTTAGTCCACTGGGCACGTCGGACTCCAAAATATGCTAGTTACATGGTCCACAGCAGTTTCTCTCGTTTCATTTTAGTCCACTGGACACGTCCGACTCTAAAATATGCTAATTACATGGTCCCCGGCAGTTTCTCTCGTTTCATTTTAGTCCACTGGACACGTCCGACTCTAAATAATGCTAATTCCATGGTCCCCGGCAGTTTCTCTCGTTTTATTTTTGTCGACTGGACACGTCTGACTCTA
>WLWD01002776.1_pt1 | contig 17873 bp, 14 predicted proteins | sample 6712731 | NCBI WGS metagenome assembly WLWD01 (sample SAMN12718690, study PRJNA576275) | sponge metagenome | isolation source: marine sponge | host: Mycale hentscheli | place: New Zealand: South Island, Marlborough, Capsize Point | collected 2014-11-01
CCTCTGTCAGCAGATGTCCAAGCTACCAAACGACTAATTGCCTCAACTGCCGCCCAAGTCTTTGATATTCTGGGAATTTGGGCACCTGTCACCATAATCGCCAGGATCCTTCTACAGGAGTTATGGTTGAAGAAAGTCGACTGGGACCAGCCTGCGTCTGACGACATACAATCAAGATGGAGAGAGTGGATGGAGGAACTTCCTTTGTTGACTAACTTCCCTATTCCACGGAAACTATTATCTACCGGTCCAGTAGTCAGCCTACAATTACATGGCTTCTCCGACGCGTCAACCAAGGCGTATGGGGCAGTCATCTATCTCAGAGCTGTCTACAACAACTTGAACATAACTACCAGGATAGTAATGGCCAAGTCAAGAGTCGCTCCAGTCAAGGCTATGACTATTCCGAGGCTCGAACTCACTGCCGTTCTCCTTCTAGCAAGACTTATCAAGACTGTCGCCATCGATCTGAACATACCTATCAGCAACTGTTATGCTTGGACCGATTCATCCATCGTCCTATCGTGGCTCCATCATTCACCACAAACACTTAAGACCTATCAGGCAAACCGTGTCACCGCCATATCTGACATCCTGAAGAAGAGCCAATGGCGTCATGTCCGGACACAAGACAATCCAGCAGATCTGCCTAGTCGTGGAATTCTTCCATCACATCTTATAAAGTCTGATCTATGGTGGTACGGACCGTCGTGGTTGTCAAGCTCTCCTGATAAATGGCCAGTCACACCTCTTCAGTTTAAAGACTCTGGAGATTGTTTCAAATCTCAACCTATCTCTAACGTCCAGCCTTCCAGAACCGCTCCTTGGAAGTTCTGGGAGGAAGTCTCCGACTTCGACAGAATGGTCAGGATTGTCGCCTACTGTCGTCGTTTCATCGCCTTCTGTCGAAGGCAAACGGAGACTGGGACAAAGACTATCGACTTATCAACATCTGAACTATCCTCATCTCGCAAATTGATTCTACATCTATCTCAACAGGAAACATATCCCGAGGTTTTCAATTGTCTATCTGCTGGCAAATCACTTCCCAAACAACATCCGCTGGCAAAGTTTGTTTCTCTGGATCCGAACTCCAACCTAATCATCGTCTCTGGACGTGTTAGAAGTATCGCCTCACAAGCACCAAGGTGTCAAGTGGTTCTATCGCTCACCTCCACAATAACAACAACATTCATCAAAACACTTCACATGACTTAGGGACATCAACAATGCTGAGCCTGCTGATCAACAACTACTATGTACCTAAGGTGCGACGCTTCCTCAAGCAACTAAGTCGTCAATGCGTCATCTGTCAGAAGGCTTACGCTTTACCCACTGCTCAGCGTATGGGATGTCTACCGACCGATCGAACAACTCCAGCACCACCATTCGACCGGACGGGCATAGACTTTGCGGGACCATTTCTGATTACTCGAGGGAATCCCCGTAAACCAACTCGAATCAAGACATATGCATGTATCTTCGTTTGTTTAGTCACCCGAGCAGTACATCTCGAACTGTGTTGTGAACTGTCTTCGGAAGCCTTCTTAGCTTGTTTGCGCCGCTTCGTCGGACGACGAGGATGCCCTAGCCATATCTACACGGACAATGGCACCAACTTTATCGGGGCTAAGAATGAGTTGGAAGAAGTTCAACAATTAACTTCATCACAACAATCACAACAGCTTATCAACAACTTCGCCAATCGACATCAACTACAATGGCACTTGACTCCACCCAGGACTCCACACTTCGGGGGTCTCTGGGAAGCCGGGGTCAAGTCTATGAAACTCCTTCTGCGGAAGTGCCTAGACTCGAGACCACTTCGCTATGATGAACTAGAGACTATCTTAGTGGAGGTGGAGGCGACATTGAACTCTCGACCAACCGAACCTTGTTTATCTACCGATCCAGACTCTGCTGACCTCATCACACCAGGACATTTCTTGATCGGCCGTCCTTTGCTAGCCTTGCCGTCCACCCACGTTGATGAAACTGACAAACCACAACTTCTCAAACGTTGGGCGTATCTCCGTCGACTTACAAGTGATATCTGGCAGAAGTGGCAAGCCTCCTACCTGCAATCTATCAACACCAGAGCCAAGTGGAGGAAAGAGAAGAGAAACTTCACCATCGGCGACATAGTCCTGATTAAAGATAAAACGTTGAAGGACAGGTCATGGCCAGTGGCTAGAGTTATCGACGTGCATCCTGGCCAGGACAACATTGTCAGAGTTGTGGATCTGCGAGCCAACAACAACGTCTACCGTCGCTCTGTCAACCAACTGGTTCTTCTCATCGAAGCTCCGTCTCCAACAGCAATGCCTAGTCTTACGGCCCCCCCGGAGGATGTCCGGGCGTCACCCGGAGGAAGATAACCCTTAATGGACTCTTGTACATGGTTCTATGGGCTCAATGCCCAACTTGTCATCACCTTAGCTGACAATTAATTATAACTGTATCATATGTCAACATAATCATATTCATGCCTTTTCCTACCCACTGACTTTTGCATCATCCCTTTCCCTTATAACTGTAACCATTTATTGCTCAATATTCTTCTCCTAACAAAGTTAAACTCGGTGTCGCGGGAGCTTCTGTCGGTCTGCGCCGTGGGCTGGGTAATTAGCTTAAAGTGAGAGGAATCTGGTCCTTCGGCCCCAGATCTTGACTTATCTGTCTTTGCCTTAACCTATATCTAGCCGAAGGGCTGTGGCGAGCTTCAGTTACGCGGAGCTCGTACAAAGGCCCATTACATGAAGAAGTTCAATTCATGTGGGCAGCAAGACATTTGTCTACTGGTACCATAGCAACACTAATAACTGCTCGGAATAGTGGATCAAGTTACTTGAATAGAGTGGAACTTCAAAATGGCTGCCTTGCTTTGGCACATGCCAACCTATTTATTCCTTCTACTCTTGGGGGCTCATGTATGGATGGCAACAAACCTAACAAAGACAAGTATAGAGAGAGAACATGGATTTGGCAACGGAGGTATATATGAACAGAGTCAATGGTTGTCCATGTGGAGAGACTAACATACATCTCTTCAAAGGTGCTGATTCAACAACTGATCAAGAAAATCGCAAATATATTTTGATCTTTTTGAAGGGCACTATTGCACAGAAAAAGGCTTTAAAGAGGGACAAACCATCTCTATATGCGTATTGTGAGCAAGTTTGGCAGATTAGAAAGAGCAGTGTGCAAAATTACTGGCGGACATCGGTCAATGACCAATCATTTTTGCATTTTGACCGCGCGAGGTAGTGTACGCACGGAAAAGGTGACCGCTCACCTAATTTTGAGGCTGATTGATGATGCATATGCAATGCTGTAGCGTAAGGAAACGGTGATCGCGCGCGCCTAATTTTGAGGCTAGTTCGCGCCAATTTCGCGCACCGCCCCAAAATGCAGCTACTACAGTAATCCGTTCTGCTCTGCAACAGTAAATCGTAGTGAACGCTCCGTTTGTTCGGGGTTTTTTTGTTGTTGTTTTTTCGAATCTTCCGCTATAAAAAGAAACGCCAGTTCCTCTATTGAGCCTCTGGAACCGCCTAAGCGCAGGAAAGTAAATTTCGCTACTTTCACTAAGTGGAAGACCGACAACGACAAAACTTGGCAAACGATTAGCTGGCTGGATTGTGTTGCTGTTGTGGAAGGCCACAATAAAATGGTATCCACCTTGACTTGCTCTGTCTGCACAAAGTACGCAGAAAAAATTAAAGGCAGACGAAACTTTAACGAAAAATGGATCACTGGAGCTGAATCAATAAGAATTTCTAACGTAATAGACCATGCCAAAAGTGATCAGCACAAGCATGCAATGATGCTTTTGAGGAGAGATCAAGCCAGAAGCCTCGGATTAGATGCTGCTCATTATGCTCCTATTGCCAGAGCTCTCACTTCATTATCCAAGGATGAAAGAGAGAAACTGAAGAGGAAGTTTGATATTGCTTATTTAGTGGCTACTGAAACACTTTCCTTCAAGAAGTATGCCAGCATTTGTGCATTGGAGAAAAAGCATGGAGTGGATTTGGGTGTAACCTATCTTAATGACATAGCTTGCAAAACATTTATACATTTTATTGCTGAAGTGGAGGGAGAGAGATTGAAAAATGCATTGTCGCAAGCTGATTTTTTTTCTTTATTATTGGATGGCTCAACTGACAAAGGTTGCTGTGATAATGAGATTGTCATGGCTGTTTGGTGTGATATTGATAGCACTGATGAAAAAATTCATTCTAGAATTTCGTTTTTCACTGTTGTTCGACCCCAAAATAGTACTGCTAAAGGTCTCTTTGCTGTTATTGAAACTGCTTTACAACAGATTGGCATACCATCACTAGATATCAGTAGTTGTAGTAAATTGGTGGGAATCGCTACAGATGGTGCTGCTGTCAATATTGCTAGAAGTGGCCTCAAAGGCTTAGTTGAAGACCAATTGCCTTGGATTTTCTGGATGTGGTGCCTTGCACATCAAATGGAGCTGGCAATTAAAGATGCTCTAACTAATACGTCTTTTTGTGATATTAATGACATGCTCATGAGGCTTTATTATTTGTATGAAAAGTCTCCCAAAAAATTTCGAGAATTAGAGGAAATTGTACGTGATTGAGAGAGTGTCTTGAGTTTGAAGGTAATGTCAAAAAGCCGTTAAGAGCAAGTGGATCAAGATGGATCACACACAAATTGTGTGCTATGCGTCGGGTACTTGCACGGTATGGAGCATATACTCACCACCTTGCAGCTCTTTCAGATGACCCATCAGTGAAAAGTACTGATCGAGCAAAACTTAAAGGATACTACATGAAATGGACTGATGGGCAATATCTCTTGGGGTGTGCGGTTTTTACAGATCTTTTAGCACCTTGTTCTATTTTTTCCAAAGTAATGCAAAGTAATGAGGTGGATATTTTGGCTGCACTTACAAGTATATTAAAAACTTTGCAAGAAACTGAAAAACTTAGTTCCAAAGACATGGAGGAGTGGCCTACTTGTGCAGCTACACTGAAAAAAATCACAAGAGAGAAAGAGGATTTCCTTTATCAGTGTCAGCCTTTAAAAAAATATGCTCAGGCTAAAGTGTATTACAAGAACCACTTCAAGGAATACTGCTCTAAAATCACTGAGTGCATACAGTCGCGGTTGAGATGGTGTGATGTAATATTTTTGAGAGACATTATTTTTGTTTTGGGTTCTCAAGGGTGGGAAAAAACTATTGAAGAAAATTTGTCCATGGATTCTGTTGATAGAATTGTGAAGAAATTTTCCATTCCTTTGAGAAATGCTTCAGTTGACACCGACCTCATTGTATCTGAATTTTCTTCTTTGATGCAGTATGCAGTTCATTTTATTTCTCTATCTACCCTGGATTACAGAGCTGTATGGTGGCGGATTTTTCATGCACCTAATGCGAGTGAATGGTTCAATGCTCTTGCATTAGCCAGGTTATTGTTTTCACTTCCGACTTCTAATGCCAAAGTAGAAAGAGCTTTTTCTCAGATGAACCTGATTAAGAACAACAAACGAACTCTAATGGCAAATGATACCTTGAAGGATTTACTGGCACTTGCTATTGACCCAGTACCATTGAACGATTTCAATCCTGATGCTGCAGTGGATTTATGGTGGAGAAATAAATCTCGTAGGCCAAACCAGAAGCCCAGGAAGTCCTACAAGGCACGCGCTGGCTCCACCAGTAGCGAACCCAGCAGTTCTACCAGTGCAGAGGCACAAGGGAACTCTGAAGATGAATCCGATTCTGATTGGTTGCAAGACTGGGACAGGTGGATGTGTGACTCTGACTCTGATTGATGTTACCCTCAACTATAATACTGTTTCATATATCATTAGTTATTATCATTTTTTTATGTCTCAATCATTTAAATTATGTTAAAGGTTAGAAATATAAATTGAAACATCATATACACATCAAACATAATATAGCTTTTGCATACAAATTTGTAAATGATGGGAAAGATAATAATGTTCAGTAGTACACTAAATAAGAGGTATTTAATGCAGTGTACATGTGAATATTGCAAACCTACACAATAAATACATGTATATAAAGGTAAATGCAGCAATAATTATAACGACTGGACAAAATTCAAAATGACCTTACAAAAGCCCAACTGGTCGGTCACTGTGTCCTAGCATCTGATTTTTTATATTTTGCACACTGAAGAGTCACATTATTGCTGGTCTACCATTGCAATATGTATTTTTTTTGGTGTGTTGTCTCCAACAGGGCTGTCCTCATCCTGTTTGTTCAAGTGGTAAAGTCAGTGAGCTCCCACTATGGTTTGATTCAGGACCATCAATTTCCTACCTTCCACTGCCAGTTCCAGACCCTTCTCGTCCATATGGAAATCCTAACTGTAATGAATGCAAAGGATTTTGTTGTGGACACTTTATGAAAAGACACGTTAATGTCACAGTCACTTCCAATGACGCCTTCTATAACTTTGAAAGAAAAATTTGATAACATGAAGTATCCTCCAAGTGAATTAGTGTACACAGATCTCAGCAAGAAAGTGATGTTGCCTATTGAAGAGGTGAAAATGTGGCTTGACCATTTGCAAACAATTCGTGAAAATCGCAAGAAAGGAGCTCTCAAGGCTGCTGAAACAAGGCGCAAGAAGAAAGTTCAAGCAACAGTTTCCAGGGAAAGTACGTACCAATGTGGTGTATGCCATGCTCCATACCAAGACTTCACAGATGAACAGGAACAATGGATTGGCTGTGGATCGTGTGACTCCTGGTTTCATTTCACCTGCTTAGGTATTACAGAGGCCCCTGATACATTCTATTGTTCTGAATGTGCTGATACTGGACCATAACACAGTTTTTCGTTGTTGTTTTTATTATCATTACAATTCGTGGTTTCATGCACCAGTTACTACAGATTTTTTCATTGTAGCTATATTAAAAAAAATGTGATTCCATTTATCTTACAATCTGCTCTGGTTGATAGCTAAAGTCGAGACTTAACTTACTTTAGGGAGTAATTTATTAATAACAATAATTTATAGGAACAATTCACTATGTTTATTTATAGCTATAGCTAAAACAACGTAATTGTAGATCGACTTCATTGAAAACTACACTGATGTAGCTATTTTTTTGTCATGTTCTTTCAATATCTGGAAATAAAATTCAAGAGAACACCTAACAACTGAAAAAAGCTAATGATACACAAAAATAAGGGGTTCTGGGTGCTGTGGACTAGGCATTAGGAGCCACTTCTGATTAGGCCTATTGAAACTGGGGCCCCCACATCAATGACAGTCCAGAAGTGGAAAGGAAGTCCAGAAGTGGAAAGGAAGTCCAGAATAATCTGAGAGCAATTGAGAAAATATATTGGTCATCCCATTTTCCTTGACAGACAGTAACCCACTGACTCTCCAGCCAGGTAGTAGGTATCATGTTTCATTGTGACTTCACTGTTGGTCACTCTGCCACATAAAACCCCTCCTACATAGTGGGGATTACGAGGGGATTTCAATGTTGGATGTCCCCCAGGGGGTGGGGCATTCACGAGGTCAATTTTAAAATCCCCACATAATCCCCAGTCTTTCCCGTACATTCGTAGTGGGGCTTAACATTGATAAGCGCATTAGTCTGAGCCGTAAGGGCTTCGGCTTGACTCTTAAGTAATGCTGCAAATTGCGCCAACATTGGATTAGAACCACTACCTACACTACCAACATCATCTGACGATACACTACTAGTTTTCACTAAGCATTCCCACCAGACTTCCACTATTTCTACTATTTGACCTTGTTTCCATACCCACCAGACTTCCACTATTTCTACTATTTGACCTTGTTTCCATACCCACCAGACTTCCACTATTTCTACTATTTGACCTTGTTTCCATACCCACCAGACTTCCACTATTTCTACTACTTGACCTTGTCTCCACACCCACACCAAATCTCTCACCACCACCTTCTGATAGGGGACTAACACTACCAGGAGACTCAGATCCAGGGGTTGGCACAGCGATGGAGACCTCGACACAGGCAACACGTTGTCCTCTCTGACAGTTCCGGCTAGCGTCGCTGGGTCGTCGTCGGCTGATCCAGTGATCGGCACGGGGTCGTCGGTTGATCCAGTAGTCGGCACGGGGTCGTAGTCGGCACGGGGTCGTCGTCGGTAGATTCCGAAATCGGCACAGGGTTATCGGCACAGGGTTGTCGGCACAGGGTTGTCGGCACAGGGTTGTCGGCACAGGGTTGTCGGTTCCTTGTTTACCTTTCTTCCTTCGGCTTCGAAGCTTAGTATTTTCCTTCTCTAGCGAATTGACTTTCTCCAGAAATGTCCGTTTTTCTTCCTCCCATCTCTCGCAATCTTCTTTTCTTTCCTGGCGGTCGCGATCCACAGCATCACGCTCCCTTCTCAAGGTTTGTTCGTGTTGTTTACGAATCGTCTCTAGATTTCTCAAAGACTCCAGTTCCATCTTCATACTTTCATTCGTGAAGTCAGCGTTCAAAGTTCTAATTTCTTCTTCCAGAGCACGGAGCTCATTCTCCCTAACGGTAAGGTTCGGTTTCAGTTCGTCCACCTCACCACGTAACTCCCGAGTCACTTCAATAGAAGCGTCAGTGTCCTGAAGCATAGCTCTCCTCTTTCCTGACCGTAAACCAAGCGTTTCGCTCGTTGCAGACTCACAGTGTAGCGCTCTAAGTTCTCTCCTGGACATCCAACACGTGCCCACTAAAAATTCGAACTGTCCGTTTTGGCTAAGCTCTGAAACTTATTCAGTCCTGGCAGGGTCGCCAAATGTAACCACCTAGGCTACTGAACACTAATTTCAGACACTTCATCTTTTTCTCACACAGAGAGCACACACAGAGACTGAGCATGCTCACAACAAAACCACAATATGAATACACTAAAACAGTGAATATGATTAATGACAACTGTTACAACATGCACAGCAGAAGTGTGGAAACTGAATATGAACCAGTGATTTTCCAGCCAAAGATCATCCTGATATCTGACAACTGACCATTGGACCCTCTTCTCATTTCTGGTAGTAAAGATCAAATCTAAGATATTGGTTCCAAACATCATGGATGGTCAAATGGTGGATCAGCTAACTGGATTTCCTCCAAAATGAAACCTCTTGTACTCTGGTAGTAAAGATCAAATCTAAGATATTGGTTCCAAACATCATGGATGGTCAAATGGTGGATCAGCTAACTGGATTTCCTCCAAAATGAAACCTCTTGTACAACTTCATGAGGTAAATTACAAGTGACTTTAGACACTACAGCTGCCGAGACTAGTATATTTGTAATTTGTAGGAGATGTGTACATAGGTGAGACCTTAAATGAGGTTGCTTCACTGCTTGATCCAGTTGTACTCCATGGATGGATGATTATGCTTGGTGCACTTCAACTTCAGCTGCTGTACTGGATGTTGAGTGACTAGTGAAGTTGTTGCTGCAGTAAGTATTCAAGAGAGCTCTTGCTTTGACCCTTGATGATTCACTCGATTCCACAGTGACTTGGGCTGTCATCAGTAACGTGGAAGTCAAATCCTTCTCTTGTCAACAGTAGCTGAGCAATAGCTTGAGTTACTGATTGTGCAGGTACGGGAGGTGCAGTAGCTTCCTGTTGTTGCGTAGCAGAAACTTGAGTCACAGTAGAGTTTGCTCGTGTCCAAGATTCATCATGGAAGAAAACTTGGTGAGAATGGTTGCACTTCATATGCCGATGAGGACTTTTGAAGGACTTAGTGTGGTGTCCCACTGAGAGGCAATTGTCGCATAATTTTTGAGATTTCACTGCTGTCATTCATTGATCAATAATAGGCCCTTAAATGCTGAACAAAGGTATAAGGCATGCTACTTTACCATACACACCCCACAAACAGGTCTTTGTCCACACTAGTTGAGTGAACCATTGCTCGGGGATGTTTGTGGGGTGGAGTGTTGCTTGGAAGAAGGCGTAGACTGAGCTGTTGTGTCCATTCTTTCTTCAAGAAAATCCAGGAATACTTCAATATCGGGTACTTCCTTTTTCTCTTTAGTAAAGGTAAGCCACTTATCATAGAGTTCACAGTTGAGGTTTGTGATTGCCATTGATGTTAAGATTACTTTTCATGGAGTCTAGCCAGATGCTTCTTCCAGGACACGTGTAACTTGGAGATTTCGTCGTAGATGTTTGTCTTTGCCTGATGCTGAGTGATCGAGGGCTTTCACATGCGAAGTTGGTGGACAAGGCGACATTTTTCTTATTGCTTCATGAGTAATCCAAGCACAATAGAATAGCTATTGATAATTTCGCTGTGCTTGTAGATCCAATTTCCATTGCTTCCGCTAAGGTAGGTTAGTTTGTCTGCTTCACTAAGTGTGGTGTTAAGAGTCTACTGCATACTACACTACACTACTTCTACACTAGTCCAATTTTGTCTGGGGACAAAAGGTCGCTGAAAATTTGATGCTTCTATTTAATCTGAACAAAAAGTGCAGGAAATAATATCCACAGGACAGCAAGTGCTACTAGGAAAAATCACCTGGCTTGCTACCAAAATAAAGACTGGCGTGGTTCGTGTGGTGGAATCACCACCACATTATTCATCACAAGGGAACAAGCAACAGCACATTTCTTCATTATAACGAACTACAAACATTATGTTGGTTGATAGACTTCTAGACATCTGTTTCTTGTTGTTGTGTTCTCACCATTTCTTCTAGAACTTTCTTTCTGCATGCACACACCTTCAATTCCAACCAATCAGATCATTTTATTTTCACTTTTCTCTCTCCTATATATTGGTCAGTCCATCCTTTTTATGGTCAGTTCTGCACTTGTCAATGCTACTCAAATGTAATCACCAAAGAATTTCGGGAGAAACTTGAACACTTTCTTGCTAGTCTGGGTGGCATAGTTGTTTGTGGGCCCGGGTAGCTTTGAGCGGCTGACTGGATCGACCTTTAGACGGGTTTAATCTGACTTGCAGAATCCTGGTGGCAGAGAACTGAGGCTGTCTCTTTTCCCGCAATCGGGCCCCTTGTTCATTGCAAATACCCTTCAAACAATTCTCTTATTCTGGAAAGTGAAAAATGCATCTCCAGTGGCAGCACATCCTATCAAAGTAGATAATGTGGTGGAGAAATAGCTAAGTTAGCTACCAGTAGCCACAAGAAGGCACTTGAGACTTCAGAAGAAAAAATTTCTTGTAAGATGCTTGTCATCAGGACACCATTCAGATAACTACAACAAGGCATGCATCAATGTTTAAATTTAATTTTCCCTAACTCTTAACACAAATAATGACATTTACAAAAGAACCTCTGAGAAGGACCAACCTCTGAGAAGAGACCAAAAGTCCCATCCCCAATGTGGTCACTCACTATTCGGAGATTCTACTGTAGCACGCATCAAGGCACATGGAGAACAAATATTAAAACTAACAATCCAAATTTACATATGAACTGTATGATTGTGATAAGCTGCCATGATACTAAAATAATTATCGCAATACCAAATTAATAATTAAATTTAACTGAAGTTGAAAAACTAAGCCAGGAAATGATTCTACACTCAGAAAAAATATTACACATTTGAAAATCTGATCCATACTTCATTTTCACATGAATGAAATTAAAACTTCACAATTTTACTGAGTTCTGAAGTACATGTACTGACAAGTGATTTTATGAATTTTACTCCATACAAAATAGCAAGAAACTATTAACATATACTATGGGCCTAACTGACTCTTGCTACTGAGTTCAGTGAAAATGAAATACTTCAAATTCCCCACTACTGATAGTAAGCCAGCAAGTGGTTTTGAGAGGCTAACAACATGAAGAACATTTCAAGGCAAAAACAAAACAAAAACAAAACAAACTATACACTCATATGCCGGCAAACTTCAACCAAAGAGTGTATTACTCTTCAGAAGTGATATTATATATATATATATACTAATATCAGACTGTTAAGTTCGCTCAAACAAGGTCCCATTAATGAAAATGCATTTCAAAATAAAATAGACAAAGCCATCTCATAACACTAGCTAGTCATCGAAGTCATCTTCATCATCCATATGGTTCAAAATGGACATATTCTCCTCCACTGGCACATACACTTCAGAGTCTTCTCCCTCCTCCTCCCCGGCAATCATCCTAGTTCCTCCGCCAACTCCTGCAGATATAGGTGTGGCACTCATCGATGCATTGAACTTGACTTCACGGCAGTCCAGATTAACGAGGTTGACCAGCACACAGCTGTGACTCTTATCAAATTCAGGGACGCAGACCAATAGGACGGGCCGGCCATCCACTGGATGAATTGGAGAGAGCGTGAAAGCAAGTGATGTCTATTATAAAAAGAGAATATTTTTCTCACCAGTCATAGTTTTCTTCTGAAACTTTGGCTGATTGCCAGCAAAATAGACGTCTGGCGTGTGATGTAAAATGAAAGGGTCGTTAGTGGCAAAAGGATAGCAGGCTGCACAAAAAAAGTTCCAACAGAATCACAGAGGTCAATTTATGACTTTGAAAAATGTTTCTTATTTATAAGAATTACCTAATGTATCTGGAGCTGTAGGTGCCAAGTGTCCCCACTGCAAGGTGTTCTCCAAGATTCTGAGAGAGTCTGTAACCACAGTGAACCGACGAATGTCCAGAATGTTCTCACCGGAGGTGCCTACAAAACTATGGAGAACCATATACACACAATCAAGGCATACACTTGCAACTCCAGATAGAACAGTAATTATTGGGAGGCAGGTGGGGTGGGAGGTCAGTGAAAGTTGCACTATACTGTGAACGTTCCGAACAAGTATAAATGCAAGTACTTTAAAAAATTCAAGCTTTAGAAGTGTATACCTTATAAATCAAGGTTTTAACTTCACAAGACATTATACTTTTGAACTGACTATTCTCTTACCTTCTTCCTCCAATGCGGGAAGAATAAGGATTAGTCACTCCTTTCAAGTTCTTGTGTTGACTCGCCTTGGGAAACATACACTTGTGCATGGGTTGCTGTGGTAACTGGAAGTTAGTTGGGTCATGTGATCCTGGCATGAGGTCTACTGGAACACAGCTCTGGAATGTGACACATAAACATGCGTGAATACAAACTTCCACATGCACATGTGTACTAACACATGAATACACAACAACAACACACACACACACACTAAAGCCTGACACTGCAACTAGTGAACTTCTTACAGAAAGTTGACACAGAAGGTTGTCCAACTCTTTCACTGCCTCCAAACTTTCTGCTGAATAATTTCGAGTTAAAAAACGGGACTGAAGTGAGGAAAAAGAGGGACGGGGGAGGGGAAAACAACACGACACATGTCAACAATGACAACAATACAATACAATACAATACAAACAATACATACAATACAATACAATACAAACAATACATACAATACAATACAATACAATACAGTGACAACTATGAGCTTATCGGCTTAATTTTAACACCACATGAAATATGACCTAAAAATAAACTTCTTCCCTTAAGAAAATTAGTTCATTTACCCACAAAATCATTATAACTTCCACTAGGACATAAATACATTACATCTAACAAACATGGCCTCTCACTGGGCTCCACCTTGGAACTGTATACTTACTAGCCATCATACAAACAGTCACATACAAACCCTACACGCACATGCACACACACACACACACGCACTTGAGTGGTTTTGGTGAGAGATGAAGATTTGACTGGTTTATCTGTGACAGAATTTCCTGCCAATACAACCTGGACTATCGAAGAGCAAAGGTCGTTGTCCTGGTGACACCAAGTATAAATACGCACTTATCATTTCATACATGTGTGTGATAATGGCACGTACTTTAGCTCCACCCAGCTGTCCCGTTACATAATCCACCATCATGTCCACACTGAGCTGGTCACAGGAAGATGAGCCAAGATTCCAGCCCGACACAAACAGGACATATCTGAGAGAGAGAGAGTGATAACAATGCATACTTACCAGAAAATACATTATTACCCATGATTAGTCTAGTGATTTCTTGCCAACAGTTAATGCTTTCAAGAACTTCTACTCAAATGTGACCCTTTACCCGGTATACCCTACTTTAACTTGGTACAAAATAATTATGTTTTCCAGAGCGACACAAAGGGAAAAAATGTTTCAGTGTAAGTGTGCACTTATAGAGGGTAGTCCTGTAATGTAGTTATTAATTTGGTATATCCATTGGGCAATAAGCAGACTATACGACACACTCCTATAAATGGGCATAAACCACCATAAATATTCACGGACAATTGACGGCAAAGCTGGCCAACAGGAGAATATTAAAATATTAACTAAAAACTACTAAGAACTGCTCCATGGTGCTACAACCATGTCTAACTAACCTATCTTCATTCTTCTCTACCTCCATTTCCTCCTCCTCTTCCTCCTCCTCTACAACCAGAGGTAAGGGTCCAGCAAAACAGACATCTTTGACTAGGAACTCTCCTTTCTCTATCTCCCTGCCCAATACTGCCACCACTACGCCCGTTACCAGCTCTTCCTCCAGTGACCATGGCAACTGAGAACCTGACTCCTCCTCCGCAGACTTCTCCTCCCACTTGAGGATCACACGTTGCATCTGGTCTTCCAGGATGAGCTTGTCTGTGGAACTTACGTACCTGGCCCGTGGAGGGGGAGGGGCCAGATGATTCTGAAAGCAAAATACAGTGCGCAAGGCACCCAGTTAAACAGATACATCTTCCTGAAATTATTAACACTTTACATCATCATCATCATCATCATCACCATCCATTAACATCATCATCATCATAATAATAATAATAATAATAATAATATTAATCTCCAAGATTATTATCAACAAATTTATAATGATAATCATTATCACCATCATCATCATCATACCACAATCAGTGGCAAACAAGCTAGCCAGCAAATAGTTATGTATGTTAATCACATGAACTGATGGCTCAACTGCTAATATGCCAGAATCTCACTTGCTCTACTGGCATAATTCAATTTTAGAAATATACGCAGTACAGGCTATCAGTATATCAGATATTCTACTACATTCATGCAATACACAAACATGTATCTCACTCTGTGCGATGTGTTTGCTGCCCTTTCTAAACAGAATTTAGAATTCGGTTGAGTTGCTCACTACCTGTACCTGATTTAACATTCATGCAATACACAAACATGTATCTCACTCTGTGTGATGTGTTTTTAAACAGAATTTAGAATTCAGTTGAGTTGCTCACTACTTGTACCTGATTTAACTACTCTGTTACTGGATTCAGATATGAAAAACTGGCCAAACATGACAACAATAAGAATAAAAAAAAGTCCAAATACACATCTACAATACAATTATATTATGTTATATTCCATACACGTAAACAATACATACATACGTTAGATATTGTCAACTATATACAGACCTTGGCACTTATCTCTTTCAGTATACTTGGCTGCAAGTCCATCTGCTTGAAAATGGTTCCTATAACAACACATTCTTGACCATTCAGTTTGTTCAATTCAGACAATTTCTTGCAGTCACAGTTACTCCCTATAGAAAAAGAATAAGTAAATAAAAAATTATTGAACACCACAGTTAGTTATCATATTATGCTTTTTTTTTTCTTTTCTGTTTTTGTTGTTGTTTTTGTTTTTTGTTTTGGGGGCCCGTTGCCCCGTGCACTCGTCGTCGGTGGTAACGTCCATTGATTCATCGCCTGATTTTGAATTTTGACTACCCTAGTTCGTGATCTTTCTGTCTTTGTTGTCATGTATTTTTTGTTGCTGTTTTTTGTTGTTGTTTTTGTAGTTGTTGTTGTTGTTTGATGGGTTAGGGGAGGAGTTGAGATATAAGGCAGCCACTGATGGCACTTGTACACAACTGGTGGTTTGGTAAGGGGTCGTTTGAATTGCTTTGCTTTTTTTTTTTTTTTATATGTGGTTAGTAATAGATAGATGATTTAATTCCTCACCCCACTTCTCTTTGGTCTTCTGTTCCACCATCTTGATCATCCCCATCAGTCTGCTATAATACATGTGAGAGTATTGCCTGCCATACTCTTTCTTAGCTCGCTGGTCGTCCCTGAACACGCCGCACGTATTTTTATAACTACATTTTTTCCTATGAAAAGGATTCTTGAAGTCGTTTAGACCAGATGTCGAGCTCGGAGCAGATAGCAGGTTTTCTTCGTCCATTTTCAATACACCCGCCTAAACCCCGCCAAAGAGTACTATTAAGGTGTGGTTTTTGCTTCATAATTCGCTGACGTCAGCATTTGGTGGGAAAACCCTGAGAGATCAGATAGACAAGAGTCAAGCTGCACAGCATGGATTCCGGAATAGTCCTAGCCACAGGAGGCTACGACCACTCCATCAAGTTTTGGCACCCTCACGATGGCGTATGCTACAGGACTGCCTCGCATCCAGAATCAGTCAGTGTAATGAGCCGTCTTGAAATGAAGAATTATTAGCGTCTTCTCTTTTGTGTGTTTTTGCAGCAAGTCAATCAACTTGAAATCACACCCGACAAGAGACTTATAGCAGCAGCAGGTGAGAAGAGAATGTTGGATTGTTGATTGCAAGTGACCTTATATAACTCTTATAAGCCATACCCTACTTTTTTGTTTCCAAGCTCATCCCAAAAGGCGAGTAAAGTTCGATTTTTGTCCGTATTTATACCAATATAAAACAGGATTTTTGACCATGATTAGGTGATGAAACTACCATGAATTTGGCCAGCCAAACCTCCTGCCCCTTTCCCCTTACTTTTCTCCCGTCCTTGTAAAATGAGAGTGTCTGGTTTTCAAAAAACTCGCAACTTGAGAGATTTCAATGAAGTCTGTGTTGTAGTGCATCTTAAATAAGCTGAAGTGCATTAGTACAGGTTTGTTTGGAGTCCTCGGTCTAGTAGGCATAAGTCAAGCTTGAGCTACTCTACTAGCTCCAGAGCTCATAAGGCTCAGGTATGACACTCTGAGCCCAGCTGTACTTTAACATAGTACGTCGATGACAGGATGGAAATTGACTTGTTGCGGGAATGACCTGTGACTGCAAGTGAGGAACCTGACAAGCTTGACCTTTGACCTTTGATGTATTTGACTGATCCAGCTACTAGAAGGTATTTATGTCACTGTGACACGTATGTCACTATGGCAATCATGTCACTACAATGATGTCATTATGGCCATCTATGAAATACTTGACAATGTACAGTAATAGTTGTCTCTCTCTTCTCCCTCCTCCCTCTCCTTACCTTTTCCCCTGGCACACAATTCTTAGACGGACACTAGTAGTTAAGAGTCAATTGCGTATTTGCTTTAATTACATTTTAGGTTAGTCATTATTTGTATAAAATTTGAAATTTTAATTTTTTTAAAATTATTTGTTATATTTTTTTTTAGCTTACCAGAAGATTAGAATGTATGCCATCAACTCATCAGACCCGAGTCCAGTAAGTTAAGGTGTTTGTTTGTTTGTTGTGGTTGTAGTTCTTATGGGGGAGGAGGAGAGCATTGTCTTTTCTGACACACTGAGATATTGTGTATTTTGGGATATTTTATGGTTGTGACCATTTCATTTGTTTAATTTTCCAAATATCTTAACCACTTATTTCATTGTTTGAATCTACCCAACAAAAGAACTAAAAATTCAGATGTAGAATTCACGAGAACATGGTTACATGCAAGTCTGACTGTTTCAAAGACTACACAGTGACAAGTCCACTGACGACGCTAACTTAACTCATTACCTTTACTATGTAACTCAGTATATTAAAGAAAGAAACAACAACAGATAAAACTTTGTTCTATGAAGTATTTTTCAAGGTCATCAGTAAAAGGTCAATTCACCCATTCTATTGTACTAAAGA
>WLWD01002713.1_pt1 | contig 17870 bp, 9 predicted proteins | sample 6712731 | NCBI WGS metagenome assembly WLWD01 (sample SAMN12718690, study PRJNA576275) | sponge metagenome | isolation source: marine sponge | host: Mycale hentscheli | place: New Zealand: South Island, Marlborough, Capsize Point | collected 2014-11-01
AAGAACTATAATAATAATAACAATAATCATAATAATCATAATAATAATTGTCATAATCATAATAATTATAATCATATAATTATAATCATAATAATCATCATAATAATAATATTGTTATTCAGGGATTTATACCAGATTTTTGGCTGGGGTAACTACAACATGTGTACCAAAAAAAAAATTATTTAGGCTGAAATTTCAAACTTCCATTAAGTCAGACGTATCAGTTTGTGAACTTTTTACAAAAGCAAGCCATGAATGAGAAACAAGTTCAGAGCTAGATAACTAAATTTTATATCTATGTAATGCCAATATTTATACTGAATACAGAGACCCAGTTTGACGAAGTTCTTTGTATTATAAAGGCTCAGAATTGGTACAAAGACAATTTGAAACTTCAAAACTACCTGGATAATGAATGGCTCAGCTGCACTGAAGTAAGCAAGTTATGGAAGTATATATAGTCAGTATATGTGTCTGTTCATGAGAATAGCTTGTATTATGCAGCCCCAACATGTTTTTCTAAGCTGCACTCGGTTGAGTGATAAGCTTCAACCGACACTGACATATTCATGGCACTAAACTATTCCTCTTAGGCTCTTTTAGCACTTGTTAATCCTTTAACAATACTGATTAATTGGCTTCACCTGGATTTCCAGTGGATAATCACTATACATATGTGTACTATGTATATGCACTACCGTATAGCCGGAAATATTGACAAAGAATTTAATTTGGTGATGTGGCGGTTTTGGTCCTAAATAGCCAATAAATAAATAGTCAACAATGTTCCTCTTGACGATTGAAGCTACCTGATCTCAGTGTATAACCAAACTTAAATCCGTCTATAGCATCTCAATGGCAAATAGTAAAATATAAATCCCATCAATAATTCTGGCTATACGGTATGCAGGCTTTTGAAAAAAAAAACAAAACAAAAAAAAACAGAAAAACAAAACGGAACGTATACAAATATTTAAACCATATGCAGTAGAATTGGGTCCAGGCAGGCATGGAACACGCTCATTTTCAGTGCTGGTGCCAATTTACATGCTACTTAATAATTTGCTATATTATTAAGAAAAAATAATAATGTGGCTGTATAACTGTTTTTTCAACTTGTCCGACATTCAGAGTGGTGGGGCTAAACCCTACCAGCTCTAGTGGTTGCTCTGGCTTTGCCAAGCCGGGTGGTGTCAGATAAGTGAAGTGCTCAGATTACTGAACAACATAATAAAAAGTTTAGTAGAGCACTACCTAAAGGATGCAATTTTATGCTCGCTCATGCTGCTAATATATTTTGAGTGTTTGGTTGACAGACCCTTTTAAATAACTGACAGTCAACTATTTGACTTTGTACTGTACAGTGAAACCTCTCTAATTCACACTCCAAACTTTAGAGCAATTCTATTATTTAGGCAGCTAAAGCAGGGTAAATGAGTGGGTGATTTAAGCATTTAGTGACCCTTCCCAGCAAAATTATTTTAAAATACAATATTGATTTAATGAGATACAGGCACTATCAGAGTTGTAGGCATCCTTTGGTCCCAAAGAGCCCAAATAAAAACAACTATTATATGTACATTATTGTATATGCCCATACCGAAGAACACAATATGATAGGATAATTAATGAAAATGGGTGTAAATGTTCTTTGTGTTTAGCTATGGGCCCACTATTGCCGGCAAAGCTTTCATAATCAAGTGGACACCAATAATATCACAGAAGCATTTAACAATGTGCTACGACGAAGGTACCTTCCACTTCGACAAGATACAACCGTGCATGCATTTGTGCAAATTCTGACTGAGGTCGCATTCCCTGAACTAGAGAGCAACTACATGCAGTCCATCATTAAACAGACTCAAGCCTATCGTAAACCACGTTATGACATACCGTTGTATTTAGAAGGAAGACCTAACAAAATACAGAGCCTCTGCATGCTCAATATTAAACGAGCAAAACTTATCACCAAAAAAGATATTCATGAAGTTCAAAGAGGAATATTTGAAATCAAGTCAAAAGGCACAAATATATGGAGCATAAATGTCATAAGTGGGAAGTGTACTTGTCTGGCATTTGAGTCGAGTCACACTCCATGCAAACATTTCTTCGCAATATTTCACCACTACCCATCATGGAGTTGGAACGACTTGCCCGCAAGTTTGACAGAATCTAATCACATGGTTCTTGACACCATTAGTGAACCACCCACTAATGATATCAGCACTAACTCGCCACTAGTCACAGTTACCACCAATAGTAACAGTCAAGAGCTGCCTGGAAAAACTAAGACAACCGCCAATGTGATATACAGGCTACAAAAAAATATTGAGGAGACAGTGGCCAGATGTCGAACACTAGCTTTTTTTACTAGCGACGTTACAGCTCTTGAAAATGCGTTAGCACACTGTGAAGCAGCCAGAAATACACTAGCAACATCAGCAACATCAACACAAGACAACCTTCCTCCAATTATTACTGCAATTGAAAAGGCTGGAGTGGAAGATTTCAAGAAAACTAGTAAACACTTTCACCGAACCAGTATTAAACACCAAGCATCCACTAGGAAAGTCCGAACAACAACTGGTAGGGCAAAGGTCATGAAAGAACCATTACTAAAGGGATGCAATACTATAGTTGGCCGACCTAAACTCAAGAAGAAAAAAAATTAGAAAAAAGTGCTTTCCAAGACAAATATCACAGATAAACAGAGAAAAATTCATAAAAGCAACAAGAGTGCTACGGAAAGGTACGTGAATTCAGTACAAACATCACTTCAACCCCCAGGGTAATTATTTTTTACCTACGTATGTTTGTTGGGCAGATTTAAAAAAAATAATGAGAATATTTAGCATCTAACAAACAAATGAGACATACTAACTAATAATTAACAAGGTTTTACATTTTGCCACCTAAAATTTTGGACGTCACTCAGGTTCAACAAATTGTTACATAAGATTTCTCAATGGCTCCACTCAGCTAGTTAAATCTATATTTTTAATTAATTTTTTTTCTTCGAAAAATGATTACTTCAAAACAGTGATAAGAAGGAATTTTTGAGTGCCTCATACTCAATTTCTGTAACAATATTATTGCAGCACGACAAGACAGCTATTCAGCAAACTTCTACACACAAAGTAACTGCATCAGAGTTAATGGAGGTAATTATATAAAAAAAAGAATATGTATATCACAAAGAGATGTAATATATTTTATCCCTCACACTATCTCATATACTCACTTCACTTGTAGGGACTGACCAGACCATTCTCTCGCTTTGTAAAGCTGGATCCCACCATCTCTGATCTTTCAATTCCAGAACTAAAGAAGAGAATACAAGATGAGCAGATAAGAAAGAGTATGAAAAAGGGCCAAATAAATTAAATATGGTTTCTGCCCAGTGGGAAGAATGGGACATGGAAAAAGCCAATGTGATTTTTTTTTTGATTACTCAAACATGCTTCGTTATTCATAGCCAGTATGAAATGTCCCAATAATACATGAACTACCTTATAGCTCAAGCAACTATTTGTGCAGCGATTGGTAATAATATTAGAATGTTGAAAGTCAATTGACATCAATATACGTAGTAATAAACTTATGTAAATTACCACGTCGAGGAGAACTAGATGTTTATTTTTTTTTTGTTAATGGCATTATGAAACCTCACTCATTGGGCATTAAATAAATCCAAATAAATACTTTAGCAAGTCATATTAACTGTTTAGAATTGCACTTATCAATGCAAAATGAAAGCAGAAAACAACATTAAAATTATTAAAATTTTCAAAAAACAACAAGTGATAATTGTTATTAACTTGTGTCAACATACTTACACATATCTCTATACACTTCAGGTAATGCAACAAGGAAACAAAGTGGTGTCTCGTCATGTGATTGTGCTGGATGTACTAAACAAAACTGCGCCAAATGTAAGATGTGTTTGGACATGCCGAAATTTGGTGGCAAGGGTAAAAAGAAACAGAAGTGTTTGCTAAGGAGATATGAATTGTCCACTAATGCAGCAATCGTGTGCACTAAACAAGACATTGAAACACTTCTTCCCTCCAGGTGGCTCAATGATAGGGTAAGTAATACAAAACAATGTGGTGTGCTTTATTAACAATATTCAGAACTATGCCCATTTATAGATGACAGTGTAATGGCAAGCAAACACGTTACATAATAAGTTGGTGTGCAGATAAATAGTAGCATAGGGAAAGAGTTTGGCTAGCCAAACAAAATATTAATTTATGGGATGTATTTGTGCACCGGAAGTAGGTCCAAATTTGTAAACACATCTGTATTTTTCTAACAGATTATAGATCGTTACTTCAAGCTACTCATTGACACATACAACACTGAGAATGAGGGCTACATACATGCTTTTAGCTGCCACTTCTACACAAAAATGGCAAATGTGGGATTCAATAAAATGAGTAGATGGACCAAGGAAGTAAGTTCAATGTCACAAATTAATAAACAGTTGTTTTTTGGTAGTTGCTCTTTTTTTTTCTTTTTTTTTTTTTAAATAACTCAATGTAGGTTGACTTATTCCATGCACAAATGGTACTATTTCCCATTCACCTTGGTGCTCACTGGGAAGTTGTTTTTGTTAATCCTGGATCAGATACTATTGAATATTACGACTCCATGCAACAAGAATATGGAAAATGCTTATGCCTCATCAGGTAAATACTCTCTCTCTCTCTGGCTTTAAGCTGCATGCACATGTAATGACTGTTATATAGAAGCTTCTTGAACTGGGAAGAAAGTGAAGATGATGGAAGAAAGTGAAGATGATGGAATAAAATCACGGTCATGGAATGTATCATCAGTGAAGGTAATGTTACAACAGGTATTAATAGTATGTCATCACATCATAACTTTTATACAACAGGGAATACCACAACAAATGAACAGTTACGACTGTGGAGTATTCGTGTGCATGGTAAGTAAATGTTATAGTATCAAGAAAGTGTCACAATCTCCTGTATTTGCAGTATGCTAGATGCAAAGTACTGAAAACACCTATGCTATTTTCTCAAGTAAGATCATCGTCAACCTCATGTTGATTAGTATTATTTTATGAATATTTCTAGGTACATATGCCAGCAATCCGGACACATATACAGCAAGAGATATCACATGGAAATTTAATCACTTTACAATTGCAATAAACTTGACACAAGCCATTCTGTCAAAATTAGCTTTAGTGCTATTGTTTTGTACTTTACTCAGTCTTGTCACTACACAGTATATGCCCTAGTTTAATCCAACACATTTGTGATTTTTTTTTATTCCTTTCATGTACACAACACTTGACATACCTAAGCTAGACATGTCACTGACAGGCACAAGCTGCTAACACACACTCCGCTCGTTGTAGTGACTCTGCCATCCCACCACAGCCTCTTCTCTCCAGATCGATAAGACACACAGCTTAAATTCAAGTCTCGTGAGTGAAAATAGGGGAATCCCAACATTTATATTGATACAATGACATCACTCTGCAAAGACCACGCGCGCGCTAAGCGGCTTTCGGCCTGCACCTAACAAGAGCCTACATAAAATATCTGAAATCTCAATTGAACACGAATGATAGTCAGCTTCGCTCGCTTCGCTCGCTGAACTATACTATTTTTATATGAATGATTTTGACTTCTAACACTGAAGCTACTGAAAATAAGGTCCAGATTTTAAATTTAGCATACAGGGTAAAGGGATTTCAGTGCCATAGTAACAACTCTCTGCAACTGCTTGGAAGGAAAAAAAACAACAACAATACAATACACGTTATTTAAAAGTTTTCTTTGTGATATTCTTTAGCTAAGTAGTGGTTGTAACACACAATGCTTTGACACAACTGGACATGCACCTACACAGACTTACCTTAGCGGTAGTCTAGTGGACAATGTATTTTCAAGTAAATACTGTTGCACAAGGCTTATAACCGTGACAAAGAGCGCATTGACTTACCACTGCCACTAACTCAAATAGAAATGGAAGTCCCTTAAGTTCTCAAGTTTGAACTGCACCTGCAAAAGAATTCAAAACGGTAAACAATTCAATTTCTAGGTACTGATCGCTAAACCAGAGGATTCTGTTTAGTGCAATTTGGGACGGGGTGGACCACATAACTAACACAAAAACGCGAGGGTCAAAGAACAAAATGACATAAGTACGTCCAAACTATACAAATAAAACATCCCCGATTTTCAATTGTGTTACCCCTGTAAGTGTCTCGCTCGCTACGCTCGCTCGCCAATGATAACTGAGAAAGAGAACTTTCGCTACTACATTCTTACTTCTCAATATGTCAAGCGCCACTGTTTTGTAGGGTACTTGTAGATAATATACGCCCTACAATCACCCCTTTTATGCAGTCTTGCTCGTTTCGCTCGCTGACTCCTTACGCACTCCCGATATTCAATTACTCAAATAATGTAATTTAGCTGATACGGTTTGATGTGGTGTCATATCTTTCGGCATATCTTTCGGGGTAGCACTCATTCTCAGCGTTTCGTTTTTGTTATCTAATCTACATTTACTCTCCGTTATTTTCCTTGGTTTATAATGTGTGACTAGTTTATGAAGTTTAGCTAACATAACTAATCTGTATTTAGGGTTGGACTGATCAAAGCAGCGCTGTGTCACCGGCAAGGTCAGATTTTGCAACCCCGACTGATCGACACGTCAACGTAGGCTTCCTACTTAGTGAATCTGATTTACCTTTTTCCTCTATTACACGCTTTATACAAAGTAAAACTTCAGGTCGATAAGTTGATTTGTAAGCATTGTGTTACTGTTCAGAAAATTTAGCAGTCCTACATTTTAGCATTCCCAAGTAAAATACAAGAGCAATTTTACACTTAAGTGTGAAATAATCTTGGATATTATTGATTGCAATGAAAAAAAAAAAGAAAAAAAAAGTTACCAAAATAGATTGTGGACGAAGAATTTGCGTAAATGGGAATGATGTCATATTTTCCTATAAGGTGCCAAAATATTTTTGGATACTGTACTCTTTGATAACGGCAGGGGATAATATGCATGAAAGCGAATGGTGCACCGCTATTAAATAATGAAGTACCAAGGGTGCGAACCTTCAGCGTTACTAAACGCTAGCTACCTAGCTATTACATTATAATCTCAGACCAAAAGAACAAGCAATCTATTGACTATTTTAGTCAGGCATCAATATAGCTGGAGCAATGAAAAAGGTACGTGGAAACCTGTTACCATAAGAGAAGAAGCTAAACTGGCCTGGTACACTCACCCAGTATACATTATCAACGTGAAATTCACTTCTTTCAACTCCGTTAACTTCCGGGCGTAAAGCAAAAACACACCGCGGGCTGGGAGAAATTATTTGCTCACGTGATTATGACCTGACGACGCTAGGGCATTACCCACAAAAGCTGGTACGTACGTGGAGCTGAAAGCTTCGCGTTTTCTCATCAATTAGCCCGAAAAAAAAAGTAGCATGTTCTAAATCTTCGTTCTGATAAGTTCATACCCTTAATTAAAGGTTTATTATCAGTAATCTCCAAAATATGTGCGTGACAGACTGGCAATCAGGCGGACAGACTGGCAAGCAGACAGGCAAATATATAGCTAATAATCAGACAGGACTGACTACTATAACCCTATGGCGCATGCGCGCTGAGGGCTAACCAATGGATTATGTGTCACAATTGCTACCGTTTGGACTCGTGCGCTCTCTCTGCACTCGTTTGCCCCGCTATGCGGACAAAAATTATGAATTTTCATCTTTTGAACACAGTAATCTCCATTAAATATGAATTTGTGAGTTACTTTTTGTTTACCGTATTGCCACGCAGTAATAAATGACGCAATAAAAATAACTAGGTTAGCGGTACATAGTAGTAGTAGTAGTATTAGCAGTAGGACGAAAAGCTGCTACAAGTACACGTAAAGAGTTACTTAACAAGATTTTCTAGCGTCAGTATAGCTACAATCTGAGTTATGTTAAATGATTTTACACGGGTTTTAAACTTACTATTAATCACTACTTTTACCAGTACGTTTTTGTTCATAATTATAACTGTTCCTTTTAATATAAATGATAGTAATTTAGATATAATCGGTACACCTTTCAATTTAGTGAGTGTATTTATAAATGTTAAAAGAAGATAAATAGTTATAAAAATCACTTCCTTTTAATGCTACGTAGCTAAATTTTGTTTTATCTCAAGTTTTAGTACAATTTAAACTCTACTGGTTGTAATTCTTGCAACCACGCTCAGATAATAAGTAGGGGAGAGGTAAGTGGGGGTGTTAGGAAAACCAGTCAATGAGTAAAACTGTAATCAAGAATCCACCCCCATGGTGAAATTTAATTGATGGATTGTAAAAAAATGCAGGGGTATACCAGACTAATACCACTTAAATTAAGCCCTTCCTGCACATAGGATGGAGCATGACCATGAGAAGGGAGAAAAACTGCTTTGATTACTCATAGATTTTATCACTGTACAGCAAAAAAAGGTGGAACCAATCTAAACAAAATGAACCCCATAAAATGGATTTGGCTAGAAACAAACTTTAGTATAATTATTATTACAGTTAACAAAGAGTGTTTAGGCAACATGATATAGTTTTAATGTAGAAAAGGTCACTATTCAGGTATACTTCATGAACAATACATAGCTATCTAGAAAACTCTTTCGCTGGTTTTACATAGAAAAATTAAAACAATACAAAAAATATTCTTTTAAAGTCATGTGTTGCTAGGCATTTCAATATAATGTTTATTGTGAACTTCACTAGCCATGGATTTACAATAGACAATTTGTCACACTATCCAGTGGTCTTGATCTGTGTAAAAATTATTAAAAATGACAACTAGCCTGAGCTGGGGAGAATCCAGTGTGAGGGGATTTTAGCCCCCCCCCCCCCCCCCACCTCACCCCACCCCCAACGAAGCAAATGTTTTGAAATAAATTTAGCGTACAAGGGTACCATTGCAGGCTGTTTAGTTAACAAGGACAACGACCAGCTAATTAATGCTCTTCATTCATATAATAAATGTCCAAATCATTTAAATTTAAAAAAATATTTCTGAAGTTTTGACCTAAAATACTTGGGCCCCTTCCCATTATTTGAGCTGTATCTGCCCCTGTCTCTGCGAAGGGTGACAAAAATAAACAACCATATTCTATAAAATAAAAAAAAAGTTTCATGATAAAGCGAGCTTTAGGACACTGTTTTGTGGTTTCAATGAATGAGTACAGCCAGAAAAGATTCCATTAATAACAATTACAAAATCTGTAAACTATGCTGGTAATTAGAGTTAGCGAACTACTGCCAAGACTGTAGAGGTTAATAAACTAGTCTTCAACACATTGTACACTAATTTTTGATTTCATTATGGTTGTCAGTGGACACTTTTCAGGCAATGGAGGTAGTTGTACACAAGATATTGCAATCCTACATCTCTATTCACAAAACTTTTCATATTACTGATTTGTCATGACTCATGCCTGTCATTTTCAATCATTTTTATACCACAGTATAGTGTGCCTAAAGGTCTATAGCTATTAAAATGATGTTTAAATAAAATTGCACAGAAATATTCTGTTCAGTAATTTTGTGACAGGATATCTATAAAAAATATTACATAATTGTTCTTTTAGTTATATCATGTGGAGATATAAAGCCAAAATTGGTATTTAAACATGTAAATAAATCAATTACTATGTCTTGCCTTTCCGAAAGTGATGCAATTTGGATGTTCAAAGGAAATCGTTTAGAAAATTCCTCTGAAATGTTAATGTTTTCAGATAAGTATTTCCATGTATTGTATGTGGAGAACTTAACAAAAAACATGGAGGGTGTATATGAATGTCTTGGGTGGAAGTATGGGAAGCCAAATTCTAAGCTTGTAATGTTAAGAGTAATAGGCAAGTTTCGTAATTAGCCAGGTTTACTTACTAAACATATTGATTTGTTTGAATTTTGTGAAGATTAGCAAAATAACATATCTTATGTCAAAATGAATCCGATAATGTTTATTCACATTTGCACATAAAGTGCTAACATGCATTTCAAATAATTATTGATTGGCTGAAAACACAATGATAGTTTGGAATAAATGTCCATTTTTGTGATGTGAGTTTGGATTTTGGAATGTTGATTTTTGAATAGGGTAAAAATCAGGAAATTAGTACTGGCTGTTTTTACTTAATCTACAACAATAAGCTTGTTTGACAGTAATGGCAACGTGTGTATTCATTATAAATAAATCACAAGCTGAACAGAATTGAAAAGCATCATCTTTATTTGAGTGTAGTTAGCTCTACACATAGCTGAAGGGAAACAAATTGAGAATTCTTCCTTGGTCTTTTCTTCCTACCTTTTTTCATTCATTCCTCTTTCTTTTGTCCCTCTTCATTGTATTTTTCTCTTTCCTGCCTCTCTTCATGCCACTTCTCTTTCTTTTTTTGTTTCTACACTTTTCCTTTGTTATTATTTTCTTTATCATACTAGCGCTGAGGGTTTGCACTTCAGTGCTCTAGTTCATTCATTCAACAACGGATCTCGAAGACGACGGCCTTCCAGGCTCTGAAACGATGTAGAGATAGAGAAATTTGCAAAGTAAGTCCCTTTAATGTGCTAGACTTAGTTTTCAAGAAAAAGATAGTCGATTTTAGCCGTTCGTATAATCGTAATGCCCCTTTTACGCATGTTATAATCATGTGAGCTGAACATTGCAGCTAGAGAGTGGCTAGTTGGCTTGTAGTACTACTGCAGTTGCAATTGTCGGGCTTCACGGGTGTAAGGGGGCTCTAGAGTCGAGTTATATACCACGGAGCTGATCTATTTTAACCTAGAGTGGGTCCCTTGCTCTGTTGTTTGCTTCTTTCTTTGTATCCCCCTAAGTAGTAACTGTCTGTGTGTAAATGCTAAAGGTTTGAAATAATTTTTAACAGACGTTTGCTTCTACTGCTGATCTCTGGTGGACATACGCTGAGGGTTCGCACCTCCTGGTGCTTCATTTTAAATAGCCATTATACTGCTAAGTTTGAACAGCTGAGGCCTCCATTAAATCAATAACAATGATGATTATTAGCAGCTACCCTACATATACTTGTTGGTGACTATCCAAATTCAAACCACAAGGATAGATGATTTCAAATGTTGCAACTTCATTGCCTTGTTGTAAGCCACAATTTTTAGGAATAGCTATTACTAATAAGGTGAGACTTATATTTAACGGTGCTTTTCCTTTGATTGAAAGGGGTTTATTTTAGTTTTATGAAGGGTCAAACCTTGATCATACATAACTTCAAGTCAGGGTTGGTGTGGCAATTAGTATAGTGGTACCAAAATGATTTCCAGCTGCATATTTGCGTGATTTATTACATTTCTGTGAGTTTATTTGTTAGACGTGTTAATAACATTCATTGCTGACTACTATAGTTTGACATTTCAACACTTTAGAGACCAATGAAGACAGAGTTTATCCGAAAAGTCTCAAAGTTCATGCAGGAGAGGATGCAACATTTCAATGCCATGGAGATAGTTACTTGACATGGTGGCATAATGGGATCCATATTCATACAAATAGAAAAAAAATTCTTTACATTAATGAAGCTGAAGTTACTGACCATGGAATATACATGTGTATAGGAGTATGGCCAACTAAAACAATTGATTTTAGGTCTTCTGTTTTACTTCAAATCATCGGTAATTCTTAAAGTGCATTACTAATTGCATTATTTCTATCCTATTTTTAGTGTCAGCACATAATTATTCTATTTTTGACTGCAGTAAAGATTCTATACATAGTATCAATAATTAAGCTTATTTACAACTTTTACAAGTACTTGACCAATATTGACCTATTCAGTTAGTAAGGTGTTTCAACTAGCACTAGATACTATTTCTTGAGAGCTAACCATGAGATTCAGGCTTGAATTTTAGGGTCCTTAATTTACAGATATTGCAAGGTATGTGTATTACAATACATACAATAATAATATATGTAGAGAAATGACAAGTTTATTGACCTCAAAAATGGGCCTTACAACACTCTTTTACAGCATGTGTGAGATATTACTGATCAAATTGTACATGTTATCTTGACTAAAGTTAACTTTGCTTAATACATACACTTAGGAACCACACTTTACCTCAAGAAATATCACATTTTTCAGGACCATATTCATATTTTCCTAGTTCAATGTCCACATTAGTGCTCATGGAAATGACTTAACTATATCCATAACATCATTATGATGTCAATACTACTAAATGTGGTTGCTGCTACTTGATGTTGCTGTTTTTCATTTGTAAACATAGATAACTCTAGAATTTTACCAAGAAAACGAACAGCTACTACAGGGGAATTTATATATGTTAAATGTTTTTCATACACCACTCCTTCGTGGACATACAAGGGTATAAACAGATCGGCAAGTGAGTTAATATTGTCAAGGGAACTACATATAACAGCAAAAATATTTAATCGAGGCATGTATGAGTGTGAAGGAGATACCTCTTATGGTGGAAAATTTATATCTCAATTTGAATTAACCGTATTAGGTGAGTAAATTATAGACTGTATGTTACTTTTATATTATTAAATAAACTAATCGAAAGTTAATCTAATAGCATGCCCAATGGCATATTTCTGGGTATGTGTTTGCTAAAGTTCGAATACTATTATTGACTCTCGCAATTCAATAAAACAGATTACTCCAAGACTACAAATATTAATTATAGTTTACATAATTTGTTAAAGGTAACAAGATTTGTTCACTCCCCTTAAAATACTTTGTGTGTGGATTCTTTCTATGTTACTTTACTAACTTATGTAACAGTTCAACACCAATTCTATTTTTATAATTAGTCGTTTTCAAATCTGTATCAAATTTTTAAGTTTAACAATATCGTATAATTTCTAATGCCAAATTTTTAAGCTAAAAAATGGTAACCCCAATAAGTATAAGTTTTGATAAAAAATATGCAATAGTTATAATGAAGTACTATTTTTTTTGTAATAGTGTCTCGAAGAACTATATACCCAGCTCATTCTAAATTCTATGAAGGAGAAAAGGTCACACTTCTATGTATTTCTGCAGAAAAAGCATATTGGACTTTTCAAGGCAAGCCCGTCACAAATGTCACCATTCAAAGCTATGGAAAACATATACAAACACTTACTATTGAGTCTTTTGGGAAGTCTTATGTGGGCATGTATGGTTGTATTTGGAAAGATTTGCAAGCATTTGATAAATATGTGATTTTTTACTCCGAAGTTAGTGTTAATTTCGCTAGTAAGTAGAATGATATTGAGCTGACTGTAGTTTGATTTTGTTTACAATATGATTTAAAATATATATACATTATGTTGTATCCTAAAAATACCTAACTAATTACTAGGAGCTTTATAAGCAAAGTTGTAGTCTGTCCAGAAACTCTCAATAGAACAGGCTATTTCTCGTAGCGGGTGGTGTGGACATCTGAAGTCCCACCTGGACCAATACTGTTTAAAAGAGAATGGCCTTGTATTTGTACTCCAGCTAACGCTGCATACCTAATTAATACTATTAATCATGTTATTAAAGAGAAATTTATATACTGCTGTCTGTCTGTATTGGAATTAACTAATAAATGTAGTTGTAAATTCAATAACCAAATTTATTAAAATGTGCCTGCTGTCCACCCTAACCCCTCAAAATTTCATTATATTGCATGTATTGCTTAGCCGAAGATCATGAACATCAAAACTCATTAGCAACACAAGTAATTGCGGGTTACCTAAATGAGAGTATAATTCTACAAAAAGAAGGAAAATGGAAATTTGTCAATGAAATAAAAAAAATACATACTGAGAATAGAAGAATATTTTATCATGTTCTTTTTGGTGAGTGCACTAACATACATTATTTCATAAGTTTATGGCAATGTAATCTAATTTAATATTGCAATAACCATGTATTTAATCATCGAACATACAATCTCATAGCCATGCCTGTAATGTGCAACATTCTGTAGTTGAGCATTTTGTGACCTACTATGCAATAATTAATATTTTAGCCATTGTCTTGAATAAGACACGTAAATATATTTGGTCAATTGTGAACTCAGTAGAGCAATTATTTCTCACAAATAAGCACTCATCTGTGTGGTTGATACAGTTAACAAGTATACATTTTTCTTTTCGAAAATATTCTGTTTTTGTATTTAAATAATGTATTTGGCATTCATATATGAACTTTACACAGATGAACCTGTAAAAGAATGAAAGGTTTATGAAAAATATGAACACTAACTATACTATTTGTATACTGATTTTTATAATTGTAAGTTGATATTAACCTGGCAGAATTATACTGGGTAGTAAAAATTGGATTAATATTTGACATCTTTAGTACAGTCAAAATATAAGAGATTATTGATAACTGTAATTAACATTGATGAAATGCACTCCGGCTCTATACCCTGAACATGATAAGCATAAACATACAGCTTGTGGTGAAGCATATTGATTAGAAATGACCACTAAAAAAGCTTCCTAATTGTTGTTCTTGATAAATTAAATAGCACATACAGTTAGTGTCATGCTTTACTTAATTGTCCAGGAAAATAATATCTGATTGGTCATAATCAAAAAAATAATGTAAATATTTGGTATGTATTATGGCAGAGGCTTTGAGAAATTTAGACAGCTCCTCCATTAATCGGCAAGCTGTACTTTTTTCTTTAAAAATAATGAGCTTGGATATGCTAGCTTCACTTAATCCATTTACTATAATTATAATATATTATATATATATTATATATATTATACTCCTCATGCTTTAACTTAAAGCCTGTATACATATACACTGATAGGGTTCAATCCAGTGCCCAACCCCCCCCCCCCCCAAAAAAAAAATCCTCAGCTTCCCCCACAATATTTGCATGTTATGTGCAGTATATCATTAGGCTGAGCCAATGACATCATCTAGCTCAAGATTATTTCATGTTAAATTCTTTCACTAATTTGAATAAAAGTCATTTAACAGACATTATATTTTTAATCAAACCAGACATTAACTTAAGGTTAATTTTTAATTAAACATGTTTTTTAAAACTGAGAAAATTTGACTGAAACACTGAAAGTTCATACATTGTTTGCATTTGAAGATGCTCATTAGCCTCATCTCCAGAATTCATTGGCTGCAATATTAAACCTGTCACTTCACCATGGTTTGCAGTTCTGACACATCTTGACATCCAAGACCTTCCAGAAAATGGATGAAGTTACGTGTGTGCATCACTCACTGCATATAACTTCCATCAAAACGTTTGCTATAGCTAATACGATCACAAATTTTGTAGGGTCTTATTGTTAGGAAATTTCATTTGGAAATGAAAGCGCATGATTTTTCTGGATTTTAGAATCACAAACATATGATAAAACATATTGTTGGAGATCAGTTATATATTTATGATAAAAAGCACTAATATGCTAACCATCTTCCTTTATAGGCAAAGTATAATTACAACATATAAATTTATTTATTGTGCTCTCTGTAAATCTCTAGACAGAAAAGTCCAATCTTGTAGACTGGAGAAATAATTTGACAATATAAGATAACAATGGTAAGTTATAGATATTTCCTGCAGGAAATGTACCTTTAATGACAACTTAAAATGTAATGTTAGACCCAGTATCTTAAATTAAACCACCTTTTAATTTTACATTTTGGCTCAGTATAATGCTTGAGATTCACCATCTAGGCACCTCTATTTAGTGCACCGCACACCTGTTGACAGTGTGGCATTGAGGTATTTCAGCGCGGATGCACGAGACCCTCCACCCTCAATGTAATAATACACCACTCCCTCTTGCCTGCTATGGTTTGCAAGAGATGACCTTGGTGTCTTGGAGATCAGGTTCAGCATCCTCCAGATGTCAAGCAACTATTTCAGCAGGCCATGTGGCTTCCCAAGCTGAGATTAAGAAATGCATGAAGTGCTCCCTACTGGCACCTCAGTATCATTTTCAGCTGGTAGTTAGAGAAACTTTAGTGTGGTTGGACCTGCTTCACATTTTTTTCCTGAGATCTTTGGAGTAGCCTCGCCCAAGAATCTGGCAAAATGAGTGAAATTCACCAACTACCTCCTCCAGACAATCTTGATATCTGTGCTGCATGGGCGGTGCCAATTAAATGTTTTGATTTATTATTATTATTATTATATTATTGTTATTATTATTCATTTATTTATTTCTTATTTTATTCATTAATATACATACATACATTATATAATATTATTTCCTTTGTTACTAAACTGTGCTGAATGTAAAAAAAGGATATATATAGTTTATTTTAGGAATTACTTTCTACCTATATTGGCAAACATCTGCCAATAAAGTTCATTGTTAACACAACTGGCTGGGTTTGTTTTGAAAAATATAAATTTAGTTGTACAACAATCATTGGTGACAGCTTTCTATAAGTTTAAAAAAAAATACCGGGAAATAATAGATTCAGTTTTTTTCCTCCAAATCTAGCACTTTCTGTTCTAGTGTCGTAGATATTTAGGTAAGCCCAAATTGTCAATTAGAAATATTACGTTATTCTTGTTAATGTGGTGAACTGACTACATAATACTATGACTTTGGTTTAGGCTTTTATTCAAAAGCAGATCCCTAGCAAAACTTCTTGATATCAAAACTGTCCAAGACAAGATTTTACACGGCATATCATAATAATCTTGCAAGTTGTCACAAAGATCTTTCAAAGAGTGATCCTGCTATTTCATGTTTAACCTTCGTTAATATTATCTAAGATTTTTAAAGATCATTCATGAGTCTTGTCAGAAAATTCTTGCTGTTTCACACATAACCTTAATGCAAATGACTGTACCTTTTTCAGGGGTCCATCACTCTTACATGTATATTCTATAATATACTTTACCACTGTTGGCCTAGATATCTTGATGATGCTAACTTACAGGAGCAATAGATATAACTAAGATGTATGTTAGAGGGAGGCAGTATTAAATGGCATAGTATATACGTGTAGGTTACCCCACGACAAGGAGGTTGGTACGGATCAACACAACCAAGGGATTAACACAACCACTGGGGTTAACACAATCTTGGGCCTAAGGCCCGAGGATTGTGTAAACCCCAGGAGTGCAACTAACTTGTACCTCTGCTGTAGGCTAAGGTAACGCACAAAATCTAATTTTGATTGGACTGTTTATTTATTCATCTCCTAGGAAGTGGGTATGAAATATATTCACCACGAATGATTGGACAAGTTGAACTACGTTGTACAAATAAATTGTTTCCAATAGTTAAGTTGCCAGGAAAGTCGTGTGTTGTCCAGCACACCGGTGTGTTGTGTTACAACAGTTACCGCTCAGCTGAAGAATAGCGTACAACTAGCTAAACATACAAAGAGCTATTAGCTGACTTTACACAGCTTCTTCAGCTAATAGCTACAGCAATAAGCTATAATTAGGTCAAAACTTAGCGTTATTCCTTCTGCTTATTTTTTCCTAGTCCAACCACATTATTAGCTAAAATTCATGGTCAACTGTTACATAGCTTGCTACTTTTTTTTACGAATTATTGGATTAATGGTGCCTCCCAAAACTAGGTGAATAGGAGCTAGAATATAAGTTCCGGGGAAAAAAAGCCTTTTTATTATTTCCGGTATACAGTGGAACCTCTCTACAAAGGCCATGCTTGGGGTCAAGTCTTTTGACCCTTGTAGAGAGTTTGGCTGCTTTCAGAGTTTATTTTTTATTGTAGTAGATCACTGTGTTCTATTTACGCTGGCTGTTGTTAAGAGTCAATTTGTTCTTCAGAGTCCCTTTGTAGAGAGGTTCCACTGTATTAT
>WLWD01004419.1_pt1 | contig 17869 bp, 15 predicted proteins | sample 6712731 | NCBI WGS metagenome assembly WLWD01 (sample SAMN12718690, study PRJNA576275) | sponge metagenome | isolation source: marine sponge | host: Mycale hentscheli | place: New Zealand: South Island, Marlborough, Capsize Point | collected 2014-11-01
TGTGTTGAAGAGAGGTTAATACAAATAGCAAAAAATATATAAAAAAGAATATACAAATACCACATTTTACACAAGATCATGTATTGCCCACAGATTCAAAACCTCACACCACATTATTCAACTGGTAATATGTTGATAAACCCACATAAAAAATTATCAAACAATAATTGAATTGCAGCAAACTCAAAGCCCCAATGAGCCTCCCTGCTTGGGTATGCTTTCTAAATGACTTTGCATCTGTGAACACATGCGCTAAACAAGTAGATTACACATACTTTTAGACATCAGCCCCCCCCCCCCCCCCCCCCCCCCCCTCCACAAAAAATCATGTACATTAGCTACATCTTTAGCCGCATAGCAAGGATGTGGTTTACCAAGGTTAGGTCACTTACTGTGCTCTAATCAAGATTGTTTTACCACAAGCGTAGGGGAGTCCCCTGGGCCAGTCCCCTCCCTCCTATATTATTTTAACTGGAAGTACCGGCTTTAGACACCAAAACTAGCCAATAAAATAGCTAATGAAGTAGATAGATGGTGAGTTTATTGATTTGAAATGTCCTGTGAGGTTCATTGTTGGCTCATTGACCAACACTAATTGTATTAGCTAGCCATAGCTATTATTGCAGCTATCTTAATTGTATGAATGGTTCTTAATGGTGTTAATACTTTGTATGGTAGCTGCTTACACTTGAGAAAAGTAGAAAACTGCAGCAAGTGACCAGAATTGTACTTCTAGTTTGTTTGTTGTTTGTTCTATTGTTTGTTCATTTCTAGAATGTATATGGTATGTATTAATCAATGCTTAAAATAGTTATCTTATAGTGTAAGATGTTTCCCTCACCCAGTTAGCTAGCTAGCTATGGAGTAAAGCATGCCAGTGACCTCCAACATCAGTCTATAGTATCCCATAAGTTAATTACTTCAATTGATTTTACCAGCCTTAAAACAAAAGGCCAAATGTAAAGTAAAAGGCAATTTTGAATAATTGAATACAATTATACATGCATACTATATATTTATTATTTAGTGCTACTGGTGAGAAGAACAAACTCGTTACATGTACTCTACCTGGACATAAAATATGGTAATTATTTTAGCATAATTAGTTCATTTTAATAGTTGAAACTAATCTTCTTTTCAGGCAAGACACCTACTCCACCCCAAGGCAATGTCTTCAGTGATATTTATCTTGGACATTATTTTCAGCATTCTATCAAACATTATTGGCTTCTTTGAAACCAATAGAAGATCTGCTATCGCTATCATTGTGCTATTCAGTGTAGTGGGCTTTCTAGTACTACTAACAGTTTCTTTTCTTGTGTTTTGTTACTCAGAGCACACCTGTAAGGAAAGTGGGGCTTGGATATTTCAAATACTTTTGGCAATTGTTTATTACTACGGTAAGAACATCAATGGAATCATGATCCGCTATGGAGCTTTCTTAGGCTGTGGAGAAACCTGTCAGAAGACCAACCAATACATAGCCTTGACTTCACTTATGCTGGCAATACTTTTTCTAACTTATATCATTCCAAAAGTGCATGACATTATTCAGAAGAAATCAAAGAAGGTCAACAGCCAACCACGATATGGGCACTTTATTTTTGGTGTGATTGCTGTCTACGTAAATGCCAACGCCATATTTGCCACTCTGTCTCTCATACCTGCCGACATCCAATGTACCCTTTACGCAGTGATTTTGACTTCACTGTGTCTCGGCATAATAACAGTAGTTGCGGTCATCAAAATAGTTTCTGACTGCTTATCAATTGAAGATGATGATTATGATTATGACCCCGACTCCACTTGCTGTCCCTCATGTTATGATTGCGCTATACTATTTGGCTATTTTTCTTTGTTTGCTCTTGTGCCATTTTATCTCCTTGGCAACAATCAGCTTCCATTGGAGTACATAAGCTGCAATTTTACTGAAGGAGTTGTGACTGATAATGGCAGATCTTCGGACCATATAGCTCGACTGATTCTTATGATCACCACTGGAGTAGTCGTATTATGTGTGTGGTGCATCTTGTGGAAAAACAAAAAGAAAACTTTGCTCATAAATTGACATATTCCAAACACATTCCATTACGTAGTTTGTTAATTTTTATGGTTGTGGTTTTTTTATTGTTGTTGTTGTTTTTTCATTACCCATGTGGGACCAGAATAGGCCAACTCAACATTTACGAACTTGCATATACATATTATATTCATAGTCATGCCAAAGAGTTGTAATTAATATCTGGTGATTACCAGTTAGTTATCTGAACTTATTGCTCATAGTCTGTGTGTAAAGGTGGGGAAGGGGGGGGGGGGGCGGGGGGGGGGCGGGGGGCCGGGGGTTGCGTGGAGGGGGCGGGGGGTGGGGGGGGGGCGGGGGGGGGCATATGTGGGGGGGGGGGGGGGGGGGTGGTAGCACAGGGGGGGGGGGGGGGGGGGATCTACCCCTCATCTACCTACTCCTATATAGTCACTTTGCACTGTGAATTCTTTGTCTATTTGATATTCGACAAACTGAGCCTGCTGGCATGTCGTTTAATAATATAACTTTAACCATTGTTAATTGCTTAACTGTTGGATACTATATAGCAAGGCCTGTCAGTGGAACTGGTGGCACTCAACCTTACCATATTATTAGAGAGTACTAGCTATCACACTTTGTAGCAGCGGTGGAGGAATCGAGCCAGCCATTGAAATTCAATTCAAGCAAAGGAACTATCATCGTGACACGTAAACGTTCCACTTTTTCTATACATCTATTTACTTTATCACTTTCTTTTCTGTTTTCAACGCTTCCATTTTTGTAGATCACCTTCAGAGTTATCTTGCAACCAGTTGTGGACAGGAAACAAGGAATACGATAAAGACGGGAAAAGGAAGCAGTCACAGAGAAAAGAAGGTCAAGGTGGGAAAGTCCAAGGTGTTGAGTTATTACCAGGTTTTGTAGATTTGTCAGGAGATGGTATGGAGGTGTCTAGTGTGACCTTGAAGAGTAGTACACGCAGTTTGGGAAGTATTGTTGCTGTTGTGGAGGATAGAAGGGATGGAGAAGCTTGTGAGTGTGATAGTGGGATTACACGAATGGCTACTAAAAAGAATCTGAGAAAGGGATACCTCCAGACAGGGGGGTCGGAAGCAAATACAAAGTGGTGAGGCCAATATTAGTCAAGAAAATTTAATTGATATTTACAAATAATCACGGCCAATTATTAGCCAAGAAAATTTAATTTATATTTTAAAAAAAAGTTTCAAACATTGTTCAAGAAAATTTAATTTATGTTCACAAATAAAAAGTTTCAATCACATTTGTTGCCACAAATTTCCCAAAAATCTGTTCTCTACGATCACTTCCATGAATAAATCGGTTAGCACTTTCAATCAAGCTTAAATCATCAGTAAGACCTCAATGAATATGCAAAGTCATGATGTGATTCAGCCTGTCTTGAGCCATTGTCGAACGCAAATACGTTTTCACTCTTCGTAAAGCACTAAAGAACCTTTCACTGACAACATTAGTTGCTGGTATTACAAGTAGGAGTTGAAACAATTGACACACTTCAGATAGAAGTTCTCGCTGACCTGGAGTCATTGCTTTGAAGAATTCAGTAACATCAGTGATTTTAACAGAGGTTTGATTTGGAGTGAAATTAGCTCTCAGTATCTCCAGCTGAGTTTTTTAATAATTCATAATTAAAATCAGTCGTATACATAGAAATTAGCCACACACTTTAACTCAGCTTCATAATCCAGTCCTTGAACTGCTTTTAGAATAAGATTTTGAACATTATGAAAAAAATTATAACCAGGCCGATTAAATCGATCAGTAATAGAAGTGGTGATGAGATCCAATGCTTCAAAGTAGATAGGTCTGTAAGTTGTCATCTGGTGTTTCAGGAAACACACTCTCTGCATCTCCTTCTTCGAATCATCGAGGAGCTTTATGACGACGTGGTAAACCTGGTGGTGAAATACTAAAATGTTCAACCTCTTTACAAATCTTTTCCCAAAATAACTTTAAACATGTCATCAGAATGTATAGATTTAAGAACTTTCAAAGTCATGGAGGCCACTTCCTGACCTTCTGATGCTGATATGTCACATCAGAACGTATAGATTTAAGAACTTTCAAAGTCATGGAGGCCACTTCCTGACCTTCTGATGCTGATATGTCACTCTTTTGCAATGCTCTGCTCAAGTTATCTGTGTTTAAGAATCAAATGCCCTAAACAAATTCCAAAATAATAATCAAATGTCTTCATTTGAGATGCAACTCCATTTATACGAGCCTTCATTTCAGTGTCTTTCACTGAGTCAATAGCTTCTTCCCACAATTCTTGAAGAACTTCAAAATTGTCTAAGATGAGTCTGCCCTTACTTTCCATCTTGTTGGACAAAGAACTCTAAAGGGTATCAGGGGCCAACTCACTTTTCAGTTTCTCAAACAATGTAACTCTACGTGGGGACTTCTTTATAAGTTTTGTGATTTCATGAGTTGTATCAAGTGAATCTTTCATAATTTTAGAATGTTTGATTGCATCTCCACATGCAAGGCTGGATGAATGGCCATAGCAGCGTGTGTACAAAGCTTTAGGCTCTTCTTTTAATACTTTAGCAACTACTACTCCAGCATTTTTACCTGACATCGTAGCAAAAACAATCTTTTTACAACATTTTTCTTCCCAAATTCTCTCCTTGGGAACTTGAATGGAGGAGAGGATGGCTGGTGTGGCTCTGTTCCAACTACTGGCACTTGCAGCTTTCTAGGCTTCATGGATGATTGAATGCAGCCAAAACTTTAGTAGCTAGTTGACTGTATTTTAGCTCTGGCTACACTCACAATGGTGGTTAGCTAGGTAGTGGTATAAGGTTAGTTCACGAGGTTCTTCAATATAATGTAATCACAACGACTAGAACAAGAACAACAACTAAAAAATGACTGAATGACTGGTAGTTTTATAGGCATGCTCAAGGTGGGGTGGTGAAAGTAAAGTACACAGGAAAAAAGAAAAAACATTGTATGCAGGTAGACTTCCATAAGTTTATATAAATTGAAAGTGTGAATAAATTGAATAGAATACTAATTTTGAGTTTAGTAAACAAAGTCAATGGTGTGGAAAATTAAGTAATCATAGTTCACCTTTGGAATCCAACATTGATGCCATTTTACCTAAGCTAAAAAGCAACGTGATAATAAGCGCTCGCGCAAACAAAACCACGCCCACTTCGGCAAAAAAGTGGTGAGGCCGAAACCTCACCAGCCTCAGCGGTTCCGACGGCCTTGCCTCCAGATATGTTGCATAAGATGTTGGAACTAATGAACAGTCTGTTGACAGGGAAAGTTAAGGACCGGGAATTAGAAAAACAAGAGAGAACAAGAGAGGAAAGTGAGGGAAGTGGAACTATTTACCAGAGAGAGAGAACAGAAAAAATGGGAAGAGCAAATAGCACAAGAGCAAACTAGAGCTTGAGAAGAAAGAGAGGCACTTGAAAGGGAGCTGAATGAAAGATACCGGAATGAAAGAGACCATAGGTTAAAAGAAGCCGCTAAAAATAACAAGCTTATCAAGAAATAGAAAGATCACGATGGAATTGAGATAGAATTTTTCTCAATAGCTTAGAAGCAGAACTTACTGTAGAATGCTGGAATTGAGCTCGATGAGTGGAAAGCTATTCTTTTAGCCAAGGTAACACCAAAGTCCAATAATCTAGTGCTAGATCTCTTACAGAAACCAATGACCACTTACCTGGATATAAAAAAGTAGACTTCATAACAATGTTGGCATGTCATAGGCTAGCACTGGTTCCAAACTCATGGTCGGGGTACCTTGTTACTGGAAAGATTGTGTTCTGGATGTGAGAGTTTATGTATGACTAATAATAGACATCCGGACAGCCTTACTAGGGAAGGTCCTTAGTGAAACAGAACAGATAGCAAGATTATTTAAGTGCAAGCACTTGGGGGGTGCAATTGATATAACTATGGATGGGAAAAAGTTGATTTCAGTAGTTCCAAACACTTTGTGACCAGTAACAGTGGATATAGGCATTACACTAACCCTCACCTTGCCCAATCAACTTGTTTTAAATGTAACCGCCAAGAACAGAGAGCAATAGATCATAGAGCAATAGATCATAGACCACGATTCCCAGAACAAAGGCCATACTCAGAGTACACTTTCTACTACACTAAGCACAAATGTTTTACTTGTGGTCAGATCAAAAAAGCCGTGAATGTCCTAAAAATAGATAGAATGATCAGCCAAAAGACAAAACCAACTTCACAATTATTTGTGCGCTATACAAGCGGTCCTGGGTTCGATTCCCGGTGACCACTAAATATTTTTAATTCTGTATAGTTTAAAAAAGCCTATGAAAGAGAAAGAATACATCTAATATCTAACTTGTGATGTTGTTGTTGTTTTCTTGTTGAAAATGGAAACAAAACTCAATGCAATTAAGGATAAAAACAACTAGACAAAAAAAAAAAAAAAAAAACTAAACTAAAGAATGGGGATGGAGGGAGAGTAGGAAACCTGTGCAGCCACAGGCAGGTGTTCCCTCTCCACAGAGCTATGTCCGGTCTCCTGAATAACTGTTAATGGAAAGGAAGTAAATGTGATCTTCTATACAAGAGCTCAAACTTCAGTTGTTCAAGCTAGTTGAAAGCACTTAGTACCTAGATGAATTTGTATCAATTCTAGGAGACTCTCATGACAAGATTGTAGTTGGTGTAGCAATTGTAGCTTTTTAAATTAGTGACACTCTAGTACAGAAAGATGTAGCAGTTGTCCCTGACCTGTTTACTTCCCCTCTCTTTTTGCTAAATGTTCATATTCTGTCTGATTATTTTTAGCTTAATTACAGGTTGTAACTCTATCCACCTGCTGCAATGGGTTAGATTTATCCTTTTTTTAGCTTTTCTATATACCTCCAGTAATCTATGGTGTTTATCATTCACTATGTCTATGGAGTATAGTACACACCCACTGCGTGTGAGCTACTAAACTTGATAGCTCTGTAGCAAAGAACGGGAACCAGCCCCTATTACATGAAGTATGTGAAACGAAGCCGTGGAAAGTAGTGCAGAAGTGGAAGATGTGCAGACCCCTGAGGAAATTGAGTCAGGAAAAGAAAAGAGGAATTGAATGACGGTTTAAGATACGAGTGCTTAGGTGTTGCAGAGGAATTGAGCAGAATGGAAGTAAGAGATGAGGAATTAGCAGAGTTAGTTGGGTTACCTAATGTGAGAGAGGGAAGTGATATAAGGAGAGAATTAATGGGTGGACAGTTTAAGGGAAAGATTAGAAATACATTGGGATCCAGCAACTGATATTGGTTTGAGAGAGAGAAAAGAGAAGAAACTTACAATAAAGGGAAAGTGTGAGAACTCATGGTGTAAGAAATAGAGTTTTTATGTAGGATTCCTGTTACTATAGCCATGTTGCAGGACTCTTGGTAGGACCATATGAGGTGTTGCAGAGGCTAGGATCAGTCAACTACAAAGTCACAGAAGATGGAGGAAAGCAGGGAACTAAAGTGATTCATGTGAACAATGCAAAACTGTTTGTTGAAAGTAAAGAGTTTTGGGGAAATAACCAAAACATCACTGTTTTGAACCATCTTAAGATTCATAAAACTTTAATCTGGGGTGTTTAATTTTTCTGTAAGAACAAAAGGAAAGCTACTTGTCTTAAAATACAACATATAATCAGCAGCTTTAATGAATTAAACAATGGACCACAAATTATTGATTGTGAGTATTGCATCTCTTGTTGGTGCATTAATGAGCAAGAGAAATGTTTATAGTACAAACCACATTACTGTAGCTACTAACACTGACTTCATTGGTGTAGCTACATATTTTGTTCTTAGTATTGCTAGTTGTTGAGCCATAGCTATTTCTTTCTGGCTGACTTTTAGCTATTCCTTAATGCCTTCTTTCCTACACATTTGATCAATAATGACAAATTATTACTAATGTACAGTACTACACAGGGGGTGAGGACAGGAACTGAGTTGAGGGAATCATTGACAAGTCCTATATGTCTTCCATTATTATAAATTAACGACTAAATAATTTATAATCACATTAAAATTCTAATTGAATCCCAAGTTGTGACTAATTACATTAGGGGCCCCTCCTCCCACTGGTAGCTATGTGAAACTAATCCCCATAATCTGAGACAGCTGGTATTGACTTAGCTTTCACTAGTGAAGTGTGTACTGAAGTTTTAAGTGACTTGGCTATACGTATGATTGTGAAACTCCAAAATAGGATATTTGAGAACCTACTAAAAACTACTGTACTCTACCATGTTGATGCAATGAAAATATCGTTACAAGAATTAGCACAACTTTGAAAAATTAAATCATGGAATACTTTACTTTGAATAAAAATATTATAGCGTATAAGTGTCACTGATACAATACAAAGGCCTAATGTCTCTAAATTATAACAGTCATTGCTCAAGATTGTGGTGATTCATGAGTGATGAAAATAGGTATCCTCATCCTGTCACTGGAGCCAAGCGAACTTTTGGCCTGGATTACCAAATAGTAGCTCACTTTAATGACAGAACAGTCGCTAACGCTGACAGGCAAGGTAGAAGGAATACTGAGAGAATGTCCCTCCAATGAAGCACTGGTACCCACAGGCATATTTTGCAAGCTCAATACAGAGAGATTGTTCTGAAAAAGTGTTCTTGTAGCACGCTTTCCATCGTAAAATTCTGTTCGAGCTAAAGAAACATGTATGTAAATGTTTTTCATCGACAAGTTCTGCACATGTATGTTGAACGGTATAGTTTCTCCCACTACAAATCGAGTGTGTGGAAGACTGTAGGTAATGTTTACAGGTCCGAAATTAAAGCAACAGCAAAATGTGATATTGCTGTCGAGCTCAGCTGTTTTAGGTGTCTCCATGCCTACTTTAATACAAGGAGACTTCACCTCTAGAACAGCTTTTTCTTTGTGACTGAATTTCAGTACACTTTCTTGAGCTATTTTTGCTTTCAGTTGATAAGTTATTGATCCAATACTGCCCCTAAATGAAGGCGGAGCTATATCAGGAAGTTGAATACTGAAGGGAAACCTATGGTCACCCACAGGCAGATTTCCAGTAGGAGCTCCATCACTGGACCACAGGACACATATTTTCTCTATAATTGTCTCTCTATTCGAGTAGATTACGGTAGTATTCCCGGTACTCACAGTCCAGCTGGTGCGAGCTAATCCACGCATTTTTATAGTTATTTCTCTGTAATCTTTCGGCTCCTCAATGCTAACCAATACTTCACCTTTCACGACTGAACCTGGGTAACAACATGGCTCTAAAGACAATATCTTAATATCTTTAACCATTATTTCGGCAGAGCTAATACCAGGAAGAGTTGCCTTCTCCAGATCAACTGCGGAAGCGCACAATGTACACTCACACCCTCTTACCCCTCCCTATAATATTAAATAAAAGACAAAATTACGTCATACAATTACATACTGGGCATACTCAGCGAGACCCTTTACCTTGCCAGAGTAGCGACATGTAAATATGGCTACGCAGGCACTCAGTACCAATAAGCTTTATCGTGGTTGACGTGCTGCATGCTTACCGATATCTACTGTAAATGGGTTGTAGAATTACCCTTAATTGTCCACTAGCTCACATTCAGTGGTAGCAAGGATGATAGGACAATAATGATGATAAAAGTTTCTACTAGCTACTTTGTTCTTTGAGATTTTTTTCATTAGCTATTTCTTATAGCTATATTCCATAGCAATGTCTGTCAGTTCAATGTTGTCTGCTTTGTCTCTATAAATATGCATCAAAATGGCAGTATAAAAGTGTTCAAATTTTATCAGGACCATCAATTCTTCCCTCTTTATTTAACAAGCCACAGAAAACTGATTTTCTCTAATGACAGCAGTAATACTAACTGTATTCTGTAGTTATAATGAGAACCTTTTTTCTTATTTGCAAATAGAATTGAATTCACGTCTATAACAAGTTAGCTGTTAATATATTCCAATAAGGCAGGGGAGGAGGTGAGGGGGCCAGGGCCCTCCACCTCCCAACCAAGCTAACTGAAAAATTATAATGTATGAATGTACCAATAGCTACAAGCACTATAGTTCTTCAAAGAATTACTGCATAATGACTTATGCTCTCCATTAATGTCCATATATCATACATAATTTTGAATGAGTCTATAATTAACCTAACATAGCTTAGTTCGTTAGAGAACGGTTTGGTCCATGGACCTTCTTCAGCTAGTACTGAAATGTTCCCTATCAATTAAACTGTATTATGTTAAGTTAATATGATCAATGCATTTCAATTATTATAAATTCATAAGTTTTGATGTAAATATATATTGGGCCTCTATCAATTAAACTGTGTTATGTTAAGTTAATCTACTCATTAAAATTCATAGCAGTGAACATGATCATGCATTTCAATTATTATAAATTCATAAGTTTTGATGTAAATATTATTGGGCCCCACTTCCCAGTTGCTAGTGCTGGATTTTGAGGTGCAATATATTCATAGCTAATAGCTAACAAGCTTATCTTACTACTAGCTAAAGTCAAACACTCAACATTGTAATTTTTAATTATTTTAAAATAAGTTGAAAATAGTAAACTAAAGTAATATATATATAATACTATAATGACTTGGAGTCTATGCAAGTTTAATGTTCAATGAGTAACAATAAAAGAACTTAAGAAGAGCTTTGTTAACAGTAAGAAAAATATTTGATGTGCAATTAAATGGAAGACTTCACCCACTACTGATGATTAATGCCTTGAAATTCTTGCTCCTTTGTACAGTGTGCACACTATAACTAGCATGAAGACTCCAATAGCGAGCAAACCTGATAGTCTTATGATATTGTCTACCTTTACATCTACAGGGACGAAATCTCCACCCGTTTCAAGAGTACTGTTAGAGTAACTGCAATTAATATATTCCAAAGGCAATTTATTATCACACAGCAAGTATCCAGGAAGGAGGAGAGCCAGAGTGGAGGTAAGTAGACCAGCAAAGGACATTGCTACTTTCAGATTCGTTAATACTATCACACGAATCCCCTTTCCAAAGATCTTTAGTCACCCAAATGTTATACCATCCTAATGTTACCAATATAAGCATAACTGTGCTTAGAGCTAGTACAGCCTTTGTGCACTGGTTATTGATAAGGGCCAGGGAAGCGGCAGCGTAGATGGCATTGACGTGGATAAAGATGAGGACAGTGCCGTAAAAATAATGCCAGTATGTGTGGTGAGTGTCACAGCACTTCTTCTTGATGTATCGATGAAGATGGGGAATCAAACTCGTAAGAATAAGCACGGAGAGTGTCAGGAAGAACAAGGCGACATCTTGATTGACTTCCTGGCAGTTATTATCACACCCAAGTTCATCTCCGTAGCGAAGCAGAATATTATTTATGTTCTTTCCATAGTAATACATACATACTAGTAGTAAATGGAGAAACCAGGAGAATACAGCCAGGTGTGAATAGTATTCTAAAAAGAGCACAAAAAATACCCCAGCCATGACCACAGTGAAAAATCCAGCTAGGCCAAAACAAACCACTGTGGCTATTGCTGTACTTCTTCCCACTGGGAACAAGCTGATGACCTCATGAAGGACACCATAGACAATGTCCAGCACAAGCATGAGCACAGCCATAGCCTTTGGGTGAAGATGTTTTTTCTAAAGTGAACAAAAAATATATAAGAATTAATACTAATTCTATCAATAAATCCAATTTTTTGTTATTTCAGAGCTCCTCAACAGACATGTCCAATTAGCTATAGCTATTAATAGGTAGCTAAATGGATGAAATTAAAATTAAGCTACTACAATGATTGCTGATATAATTACTTACAGCTCAAGTTTTCCCCAACATTAAAGAACTTACCATAATTACCTCCCAATAGCTACTTCAACAGCAATTCCAATACAATAGCCACTCTAGATATTTCTAATCCTCTTGCACAAAAGCAGGTAGCCCACTAAACTGGTCTTATAAAGCACTAGTTGGGGGAAAGGTTCAGGGGAATCCCCAAGCTTTGAGGCAGTTCCCCAGGGAAATTACCCTTTCGGATCTTGATTTCAAGGGCCATTGACTTCCTAGGGCAACGGTGGTTAATCAAATTAATTACAGTTTTATTTTTATATCTTTTTTTTTGGCTCGTCTAACAGCTTACCAACAAATTTTACCTTATAGAGCTTGCTTTGAGCATTCCAACGATATAAATAATAATACTCATATTAGTTACCATCCTAGCTCTCTGATACAAGCATCTCACTACTCCTCTCTTTACATGATTAGGATGATGAGGCTTAAAGTGAAGGTATCTATCTGTGTGTGTAGGTTTTCTGTACACAGTGGATGTGAGCATACCATCACTCTCTCTTTTAATAAGCAATCCAAAAAAAGGTAGCTTACTATCTTCCTCTGGATTCCATGGTAAACTTTATAGAAGGTCTTACAGAGTTTAAATGGTCCAACAAATGTTTTTTACTTCCTTTCTTGACTTGCTTGTTCACAACAGTTCCCGTTGTACCTAAAGTAAGTTGACCTAAGGGCAGACCTCTAATAATTCTGGGATGCACTCAGGAGATAGACATGTTCTCTCATCTAGACTTTCATCATTCTGGAGCTTATCTCTGATCACAGATCTGCCTCGTCTATTGGAACATTGGTGAACAGGGAAGACACATCAAAACTCATTATCATTTCGTCAGATCTCAAGCATACACTGTTGCATGAAATGTGTTGAATTCTTCATGTATGATTGTGTCTTACCAAACAATGGAGATATCTAGATATGAACTTTGATAAATTGTAAGATGGTGATTACAGATTCAAGTAAATGTAGAGTTGTAAAAATAGCTAATTGGTGGTTGAGGAGGCAATGTATAAATCAGTATTGCAATTTTATCGATTGTAATTGAATAGCTTAGGTTTATTTCACCTGTATTGCCGAGCACATTACCCTTGAAGTTATAGCAACCGGTCAAGTTCAACAATTTTCGGTTATACAGCTACCTACCCCAGAGACGTTCGCAGTTAGGTTTTACAAACTTAGCTGAGTTAATTTTTTTAGTGGTGGTGGTAAAATATCTTTGTTCATGCACCGTTTGCCATAGCTATGTGTCTTACATAACAGATTTGTTCTTGAAAATTCACTGCCAAGTAGTCCGTCACTCAGAGAACACAATGTAATGCTATGACAAATAGAGCTCTGGTACAACAGAGCATTTTGAATGGAGCGTACTATGGAAAGGTGGTTAGCTTAAATAAAATCCTTTGGTATAGCAATTCTTACCCATATCATCCTAGGAATTTTGATTGCTTACCGCTTGAAAATCCTTTGTCAAGTCGCAAAGAGAATACAATGTAAGTCTTGTGCTGGTATACCCAGATGTATGTGTGCATAAAAGTGTGGCATGTTGCTAAAGAATAGCACAAATAATCTAAACAAAAACAACAACAACAGTTAACTAACAAATGAATATGAGAATCTAACATTCATTTCAGCCAGACCAGCTCGCTTGCCATTTGTGCTGAGCACATCATTAGTACATTCAATAACTTAACTTAACATTCTGACTACAAAAACTACTAAAGTCAAAATCTCCGTGCTTGATTTTATTGTATATACATTATTTATATACGTACACACATACATAAACAGCAAGATAATTAGTGGCGCATATAGTTGAATCTGAAGGAATAAATTATGTCAATCAAATTTGTCCTTGTCTCTGTATGGAGAAGATTTTGCTAGTAACAAGAACATTGTAAGGGTATTTCCAGTATATCAAAGCAAGAAAAGCAACAAAGTTCACTGCATTTTGGTGCAAATAAAGATGAGGATAGTTCCACAGAAGTAATTCTTACTTGATATATTCCAGGACATGCCATAGGTACAGTCGAGATGAAAGCTACAGGGAGCCAAGCTGATAATCGCATACAGAATATGATCAGTTACATCCCAATACAGAGACAAGAACTGCTATAGTCTGTGAATGTGAGTATATACTCAAAAAATTGAAGCAACATAAATAAAAAGTAATGGAAGTTGTAAATGGTAAGTGATAAATACAAAACAAGACACATTTTGTGGCAAGCATAAAACTATTTAACTACAGAAATATCAGTAAGTAATGAGGAATGAAGAGAGAGGGCATTTTGAGAAATAAACTAATACAAAGTAATCATAAATGGGACCTAATATTTTGAGCATTTTTAAACTGAAAGAAATGTTTAGATAGCTACCATGGATGCTCCAAGAGATCCAGAATGGTCGATTGTGATGTTGCTGTTGCCATTCATCAAGTCATGTATACTATATTATTCTGGTATTAGCCCCACCCTGCATTCTAAGTGATAGCACAGAAATCAATTAAACGTGTATGACGTAGATTACTGACTGATATCAAGTGTATGAAATTTACCATTGCTTTCTTGTCAAATGTTGTTAGCAATAAAAGTTCACAATTTGTTTCTTAGCCATGCATTCTCTCTTAAGGCTTTTATAAAGAATACAGAATTAAAAATATTTGGTTGCCATCAGGAATCGAACCAAGGATCGCTTGCTTAATGCGACCGAATGTTTATAATTCTGTATTCTTTAAAAAAAATGCCTGTGAAAGAGAGAATACATCTAATAAGCAATGAAACTTTAAATACTGTATATATCTTGCTACTTTTCGACTCACCAGGGTAAAAACTTGGCCTTTGTTATTAGATCTGTAGTTCATAAAGCTTCTAGTATGTGAAGAAGGTGTGAATTTATTTAATAACAAATTGTGCAATTGGAGAGACATATGTCATTAGGAGCCTCTAATCTTGCCAAGGCTGTAGTAATTTTAACCAAAATCACAGAAAATATTATTTTTATATGTTTTATCTTCAATTTGCATTAATTTGTAGTGTCTTTGAGTGTCTTGTTGTACAGCCTTCCACTAAAATGTGAAACATAAGGGGAGGAGAACACTGGGATCCCCCTTTCCCCTTGCCAAATGAGACTTCCAATTTCCCTAATAAGGCAATTATGATGTTTTAGTTGATTCATCAGTAAATTCCGGATCCACACTACAGCAGACGCTAAAGAAAATAAGTTCCAGGTCTTTTTTTCGGCTTCAGTCTACTAGGTAAGTGCCAGTCTTGCTTTCCCAATGAGTCTTCAAGAGCCTTTCTTTATTGAGGCACAAATATCTGATTATAATGGTTGAGGATGACCAGCAGGATTGGTACTAGCTATTCAACTGACCAAGTATCAGACATACATTTTTGTAGCTTTAGGTGACTTGTCGACTATTCTATAAGATTTTCTCACAACAGTAGACTCTCAGCAAGTTATCAAGCCTTTTGAAACTTTGTTAACTCCTAGTTTTTTATATGTATCCTCACAAGCATTCATGCTGTGACTTACTCTACAATCAAAAAATTTAGGTGGGTCTGGTTTCATAGAGTGTGGCGGCTAAGCCCTGTGATAGCAAATTTTTATTTTAGTATATGTTGTAGAGCATTTATTATGCTACAGAATAGTTTAAAAATCATGTTTACTACAGCCATTTATTCCAAAAGCCAATTTAGAAGAAACACTTCCACCACGAGCTTCAGGAAAGTTTCCCAGACACTACATTGTATGGAATCTGGAATGCATTTCTTGTACAACATTTCCTGTATCTGCATTAATTGTACAGTTTTGGCTCACTGTGCTTGTTTATAATTCATCTATGCACAACTGAACATTCACCACAATTTATAGATTACTTCAATTTATTATCATACCATCTGACATACAGACAATACAAAATCATTGTGGCCAATTTAATGGCAATTCAGGTAAAATACTCAGGTTAGGATAAATGCAATCACTCATAAGCCAAGAAAGCAAATTTAATCGCAATACAATTGTAATACTATGACACCAAACCAATACTTCTAGCCTGCTAACTTATTACATAATAAAAGTGACCAAGTGCATGATTAAATTATTCTGAGTCAGGCAACAACACTATATAGTTATATAATTCTGTATGATATTGCTATAATAGGTATATTTAATTAGATCCTACCATTCCACTAAACAAAGTTATGACTTAAATATAAGAATTCAATTGTGTGTGTTGAAGAGAGGTTAATACAAATAGCAAAAAATATATAAAAAAGAATATACAAATACCACATTTTACACAAGATCATGTATTGCCCACAGATTCAAAACCTCACACCACATTATTCAACTGGTAATATGTTGATAAACCCACATAAAAAATTATCAAACAATAATTGAATTGCAGCAAACTCAAAGCCCCAATGAGCCTCCCTGCTTGGGTATGCTTTCTAAATGACTTTGCATCTGTGAACACATGCGCTAAACAAGTAGATTACACATACTTTTAGACATCAGCCCCCCCCCCCCCCCCCCCCCCCCCCCCCCCCTCCACAAAAAATCATGTACATTAGCTACATCTTTAGCCGCATAGCAAGGATGTGGTTTACCAAGGTTAGGTCACTTACTGTGCTCTAATCAAGATTGTTTTACCACAAGCGTAGGGGAGTCCCCTGGGCCAGTCCCCTCCCTCCTATATTATTTTAACTGGAAGTACCGGCTTTAGACACCAAAACTAGCCAATAAAATAGCTAATGAAGTAGATAGATGGTGAGTTTATTGATTTGAAATGTCCTGTGAGGTTCATTGTTGGCTCATTGACCAACAATAATTGTATTAGCTAGCCATAGCTATTATTGCAGCTATCTTAATTGTATGAATGGTTCTTAATGGTGTTAATACTTTGTATGGTAGCTGCTTACACTTGAGAAAAGTAGAAAACTGCAGCAAGTGACCAGAATTGTACTTCTAGTTTGTTTGTTGTTTGTTCTATTGTTTGTTCATTTCTAGAATGTATATGGTATGTATTAATCAATGCTTAAAATAGTTATCTTATAGTGTAAGATGTTTCCCTCACCCAGTTAGCTAGCTAGCTATGGAGTAAAGCATGCCAGTGACCTCCAACATCAGTCTATAGTATCCCATAAGTTAATTACTTCAATTGATTTTACCAGCCTTAAAACAAAAGGCCAAATGTAAAGTAAAAGGCAATTTTGAATAATTGAATACAATTATACATGCATACTATATATTTATTATTTAGTGCTACTGGTGAGAAGAACAAACTCGTTACATGTACTCTACCTGGACATAAAATATGGTAATTATTTTAGCATAATTAGTTCATTTTAATAGTTGAAACTAATCTTCTTTTCAGGCAAGACACCTACTCCACCCCAAGGCAATGTCTTCAGTGATATTTATCTTGGACATTATTTTCAGCATTCTATCAAACATTATTGGCTTCTTTGAAACCAATAGAAGATCTGCTATCGCTATCATTGTGCTATTCAGTGTAGTGGGCTTTCTAGTACTACTAACAGTTTCTTTTCTTGTGTTTTGTTACTCAGAGCACACCTGTAAGGAAAGTGGGGCTTGGATATTTCAAATACTTTTGGCAATTGTTTATTACTATGGTAAGAACATCAATGGAATCATGATCCGCTATGGAGCTTTCTTAGGCTGTGGAGAAACCTGTCAGAAGACCAACCAATACATAGCCTTGACTTCACTTATGCTGGCAATACTTTTTCTAACTTATATCATTCCAAAAGTGCATGACATTATTCAGAAGAACTCAAAGAAGGTCAACAAACAACCACGATATGGGCACTTTATTTTTGGTGTGATTGCTGTCTACGTAAATGCCAACGCCATATTTGCCACTCTGTCTCTCATACCAGCCGACATCCAATGTACCCTTTACGCAGTGATTTTGACTTCACTGTGTCTCGGC
>WLWD01002735.1_pt1 | contig 17867 bp, 18 predicted proteins | sample 6712731 | NCBI WGS metagenome assembly WLWD01 (sample SAMN12718690, study PRJNA576275) | sponge metagenome | isolation source: marine sponge | host: Mycale hentscheli | place: New Zealand: South Island, Marlborough, Capsize Point | collected 2014-11-01
CGTTTTGCTGTCGATCAAGAGATGGAGGAAACCTGGGAGACTGGTATTACCCAAATGGAAGTGCTGTTGATCGTCCTTATTATCATAATTATGGCTTTGCCAGATTAGGATATACACATCAAATTCGCTTAGCACGTTCTTATCATTTTTCTGCTATGGATGTACTGGGGTTATACACGTGTGAAGTTCCAGATTCTGAAGGACATAAAGTCAGGGCTTCAATAAACATAGGTATTGAGGAAAATATACAATTATGTTCATATGTATTCTATAATCCACACTGAGCCCCATATGGGAAAAAATTACAAGTAGTAAGATTTACAACAATAAAGAGCATATTAAAGACGCAGTTAAAAGAAAACTATTCTGCTATTCTCTGTTAATATCTTTTTGTTTTTAAGTTCTAATGAATGCATGCTCTGTGTTTTAATGATAATAGCATAGAAAAAAATTAGTGTAATTTGTTGCTATTAATTTTAAAAAACTGAGATCACAAACAGCAAGGCTAGCAGATAATATTCAATTTACTTACTCTATCCTATTTAGCTTAGCTAATTTAATCATTAACTTATCTCAGTCATTATTACAAATCCATTCTAGCAGGTAATTAATAATTAATGAGCTAATTACAATGTACATCATTGCATTTGATATATTTACTTGTTCCTACCTATAGCTAAACTAATATCACTGGCTTTGAGTCAAAATGTTGTGCTCTCTGGAAATTCGGCTACATTCACTTGTTCTTATCAAGCTTCCTCGAATAGAGGAAATTTGTCATTTACCTTCACTTCACCTGATAAGAAGTTAATTACAGCAGCAACAGCTGGTGTAACAGTTAATGAAAGAGATGTCAGAGTCAGAATTTATACAATTACTTCTGTAATGCCTTCACAAGCAGGAAGATATGTCTGCTCAGTCGGAGGAACTGCATCGTCTGTTGTGTTATACATTCAAAGTAAGGTATATTTAAGTTATCACAATGTTTCACGTAATAATATTGCAAATAATATACTTGAATGTGAGAATTCTATATCCCATATTTGAAAATAGTGATCGGCTTGATTGTTAATGAACTGATATCTTCTATGAAAAGTGTACAGATGACCTTTAATCTGTCAAATTATAGCAACATGACTTTATGCTGCTCACAAGTAGCTTCCATCCTTATACTTGAATTTTCATTACTTTTCATGCCATTCTCACTTAGTATTTTTTCTAGAGTACAATAACTAACATGTTACAGATGAACCTCTAATAGTGAACTCACTAACAAACAAATTACCTATATTTAGTGAATTTTCGGCTTATTTGAGTTCTGCTTATTCATACTCAGAATAATCCGAGAATGGGTATAAAAGTAATGAGTATAATGTTCTTATTTTGCGTTGCATGTGTTTTAGTGCAGTCGCCACTGTCATTAGTGTTGCTACCACCACTTCAGCCAGTATATGAAACTTCTTCACATACTATTTCCTATTTCGCTCAGTTTAGTCCAGTGGATGTCGTGTCCCAGTACACTGTTAGCTGTTCCACTCCACCAAATTCTACACTAGCGATACCAAGATATATCGGTGGTAATGCCACGAGAAGTATCCTTGCCCAAGGATCAATTTCTTTAAATGTCCTCAGCTTATTGGATAGTGGAATATATACTTGCTCTGTACGGTTAATTTCTTCTAATCCGTATGTGATTGCTAGTGATTACACTAATGGAAGTACAGAGATTCAAATTACAAGTAAGAAATGAAGACTTGTGAATAAGTAAAAATTTGATGTCAACTAAATACTTCTTCTTATGTTAAATTGTCAAGAGACGACAAGTTATTTTTAAAACATTTTTTAAATTCTAGATTTATTTCTTAGAGAATGTCATTAATACAGAATTATCTTATGTTTGTAATATTGAATAAAATACTTTCAGGTCTCCCCACAATTGAAGTTGATGTGACATCTAATATTCAACCTTCAATTGGAAGTTCATATCACCTAATCTGCTCCCACAGAACTTCAGATGCCAATTTTGTTTTATCTGCAACATTTCAATGGTATTTCAAGGAAATTTTATTACCAGATACAAGCTCTCCCTTGCTACATTTTTCTATTTTATCTCTCTCTGATGCTGGAAACTACACCTGTGAAGTGACAGCAACTTCCAGTTTATTGGGCATACTAATAAATGGTACAGGATCTCATTTAGTTCGTCTACAAGGTAAGTAGTATCATTCTCAAAAGTGATTTAATTAATTTTTGGTAATATTTTAGAATAGACTTTTTTTGTACAATTTCACTGTTATACATTACAGAATTATTTTTATTATTATTCTGTTTTAGCCCCTCCTCCCACTTCCTTATTTCTCTCAATCTTCCCCAAAGTTGTCTACGTTGGTTATTCTCCTCTGCTTACATGCACTGCCAATTATTCCCTCAGGGCAGATATAAGACTTACTGTTACAATGGAACTGAATAAACCAACTGGCTATACTAGAAAAATAGCCACAAGAATATCTCGTAATGAGTATGCCAGTAATTTCTTCTTATCTCATGTCAGCAATCAACACAGTGGAGTGTATAATTGCACAGCTGTAGTCAGTGGACCTTCCCTCACTCCAACTCCTAAAATATTGTCTGGATCAATTCAACTTTCTGTAGGTATGTGTACTATTTTGGAATAGAAATATTGCATTATTAGCTAACATATATTTCATCATTTTCTTGTTTTTTTTTAATCTTCTCTCTCTTAGTTGGCCCTCCATCTGCTCCAGTCATTAATCAAACAGTTGAGAGGCCTACTTCAATTTATTTGACTTGGACTATGCCACATAATGAAATAATTGACTACTTTTGGCTAAATTATTCTTATTCAGTTAAATATTGCCACAACTTAATAGGCAATGAAAGCATAAGAGTCAATAAGGATTTACGTGAGTATCGAATTTCAAGACTGGAAGAAAACAGTAATTTTATAATTACATTAACTGCCTATAGTAATGCTGGTAAGAGTCCTTCATCTACTTTTGTGACTGCAACTCCAATAGCTGGTAAGCCAAATTTTTACCATTATTATTAACTTATTCACAATGTTACTCAATATACAATTAAATTGTAGTGGTTATGGAGTCATATATTATGATTCCATTTTAAATCTTCGTAATTCGGATTCAAAAATGTTACTTTTTTAATATTCATGTGCAAAAGTCTTCAACTCATTAATGTAGCGAAATAACATGAATCAAAACAATACTGTAACACTTTCCTGTTACACATATAGAACGTTCTAGCAAAACCACTTTTATTTAGTTCACTTTGTTAGCACAGTAATAAGTAATATTCATAGAAGAAAGTTAAATTTTCTGCATTGGTCAAACAATACATAGCATTTTAATGTATAGCTATAATATAGTGACGACATCAACTACATTATTTTATAGCTCCTACTAGTGGTCCGGACAACCTGAGAGCTACTTCTGTTTCATCGACTAAAATCAATATAGCATGGGATCCTGTGCCATGTGTTCATAGAAATTCAAATATCACTGGATACAGAGTGCAATACATTGGTCTAAATATTGCACACCAAGAAGACTTTGATGGTACAATTTTTGAATTCAAAGCTTCAAATTTGATTCCAAGAACAAATTATAGTTTCCAAGTATTTCCTATATACACTTATAGAGCCACACCATATGTATCGATTTATTCACATACAGTGATCAATACTGCTTTAAGCCAGGGTAAGTGAAAATATAGCAAAATATTTCCACTTAATTATAAAGATACAATGTATTTCTTAGAGCTTGGATTTTTTATTAATGGGACACTATTAAGAAACAATTCACTTATTCATTTGAACACCATTGGACATGATGATTATGGACTATTCTGTGTAACAAATTTACTGGCATGCTGTTCACCATCATTCTCACCACAAGTCAAGGGAAATTGGTGGTTTCCCAGCAAAAATATCGTTCCATCATTTTCTAGTAGTACTTCCTTATTTCAAACGAGACATTCCAGTTCCATCACACTTCACCATAATCGCCATATTCCTGGTGCGCAGGTTGGAGTCTTTGTGTGTTCAATACCAGATTCTATGGAAATTGCTCAGAATTATTTCATCAATATAGCTGAAGGTGAGAAAGATTATGAATTATTAAAGATGGAATTTGACTTATTATACTCTTTAAATTAGTCTTATTATCACTGTCCTTCTTTGACTTGTTAAAGAAGCTTAATACACTAGAAAAACCGAATCATTGTTTTTGATTTATCATGTAAATACACCTAAAATAATTAATAACTATATAGCATTATGTAAATAAATATAGTAGTTTGGTTTCTCTTTTCTGAATTTTGAAATGAAAATACAAATTACTTTTGCAGATTTTGCAGATCTTGCTATCAAGAGTTTAAGTTTCTCTATATTGTCCACATCACTGACGTGTACGTCTATTGGTAGACCAGTAAACTCAATGCAATGGCTCAAAGACGGCAAGATAATAAATAGAAATAGTTCTATGTACAGTCAAGGGCAAGAGTTGTCAGATGGTGGCTCCGCCATATATCAGCACATTCTGTCCAGTGATACAGAGTCTAATTTTCAAGGAAGGTTCACTTGTGTTGTGGAAGACATCTATGGAAACTCAGACAGGAAGACTACAATGATAAACAGTAAAGCTGATGCAAGGTTTTAACTAGTTATTAACTAATTAACTAAATCACTGAATCACTATGGATGATAACAAAAATACTTGTGTTTGCATGTTCCTTGTTGTGTGGAGGCTATAATTAAAAATATTCTCGTAAGAGAGAAATGCTTCATCATTTATGTTGATGATATCCTGTTTATTTCCATGTCATCTGTGTTCATGGATATTACTATGTGTCCCCCCCCCCCCCCCCCCCCCCCCCCCAACCAGGCTTACAATTGTTTGTTCACAAGAAACTTGTTACTATATATGGTATTCACACATGAGCAGTAATATATGACTGCAGATAACTTACGTTATTGTATACTGCATATAATCCACCGTTCTATTTACTTTAATGCTTTTTGTATGTGGCAACAGGTATTAGGCTCTTTTCAGTACATAATAAAATTTATACATATTATTATTGTGTGTGTGTGAGTAAAAACTCTATAGTAATCACTACTACTAAGGTTTTTTCCCCAGCAAACAATATATATTGTATTAGTGGCTATCTGATAATATTTAAATGATATTTTCAAGTCTTATGTCAGTTAGAATGTGCTGTTGACTGAATACTTTTGTATACATAATCAATTCATTTCACTGAATAACACTAATATCACCTGACTGATTGGCTCTATTTATGCTCGTTCCTGTGTCACTCGCATACTTATTAAGCCAACAGACTCATGATATTCTCCTGCATTATACATACATATAATATGTAGTGTGTGTGTATATATATTTATATATTATAATTCTTTTCATACAGATTGCCCACCAGGTCAGTATGGAGCAGTGGCATTTGATGGGAGTACAGTGTGTGTACAGTGTCCTGCTAACAGCATGAGTGTGTCTAAAGGTAGCAATGAGTGCGGCTGTCTACAAGGATACTACAGAAATGACTTGGAAGATGCTCACTTTGCATGTACTCGTAAGCTAAGATTATGGCTGTCTTAACCAAGAGAATATATTTAAATGTGTTACTTTTACATGTACTGATACTATGGTATTGATAATGCTGTGATAACAAATTAAAGGCTCCTTATCATGTATGCAGGTCCTCCTTCTAGGTGTAGAAACTTGAAAGTGAGAGAAGACTCTTCTCACATTGGCAATACAGTAGTGTTGAAGTGGAACAGACCAATTATCACTGGGAGGCAAGACATGTATTACAACATTTACTTAAGTGACAATGCTGAAGGGAAAGTATTCACTAAAGACAACACCTTACCGGTTGAGAATGACTCTGCCACGGTGGAGTACACTTTGTCAGGACTTACACACTTTACCAGATACACTGCTAAGGTGTCCGCTAACAATGGTGTTAGTGGAAGTGACGGTGTAGAAGACGGCAATAGAATATGCATAGTCTCATGGACTACATCATGAGGTAAAGCAAATTGTTATGTTGTGCAATTTTTTTTACGGATAAATCAATGGTCAGCTTTTATCATTAGAGACATGTAATTTTCTCCAATGTATTAGGAAGAAATATTCTAAACATATACCATCTCTTTAGCTATTTCTCTCTCATGGACTTAAATAAATTACTGACTGCTCTTGGATTTTCTATTTCAATATATTTCACATTATTAATGCCTTAATTTTCTTTTTCTTGCAGGAACATTTTTACAATTATTGTGAACTTGATAATTTTGCTGTAATATAGCTACTTCTGAATTTACTTGAATTTATACATTCAATTTAATTTCTGTATTTCATTATGCTGCCGAGATAGTAAATGGCAAGTGATAATAATGCATGAAACTAACACCCTGGTCATAAATATTGAGTTTTATAATACACAAACAAATTAGCTATATATGAAAGAATTGTGTTATTGAAACAAATCATAGAATAATAAATAACATTAAGTAAGATATAAATATTGAATGGTTAAATTGACTAATAATGTGATTACATATCAAGCATGTGTGTGACACTGTGCTAAACTACATAGACATATCAACTGATATTTTCAACAACTACTTGGTTTGTGGTGCTATTTTTCTTGACAATGTGGTCAATTTTTCCATCAAAAAGTCCAAATATTCCTCCTACAATACATTACATACACCATAACCAGCAGCTAATCACAATATAATTTTACTTTCACTGTTTATCGTTTACTTTAAAGAACTTAAAGAAATATTAGTATATATACAATTTTATGAATAAATAACATAATTAGGTAGCTTAATATAAGAATAAGACCTCATAAGGGATATTTAGACACCATTTTAAAACCAAGTGACTACCTGTATTAATGAAGAGTACTCTCTTTCCTCTGAAACGCTGAGGTCTGACTTTCATCTCATTCAACATACCCCGTACTGCCTTGGCCGTGAAAGATGGATCTACACTTACTCCAGTCTCACTTATTACTTCTATCACTGTGTCTACAATCAAAGATAATGAAACTTATAATGATGTTATGTCTTATTTTACATAAGTAATCAGGTAATTATAGTGTTACAGTGAAACATCTTTATATCCGTTGTTGATAAATCTATTGAAGTGGAGCTGAAAAAATAATTAGGCGAATATACTTCGAGTCAGTTGATGTGAGTTAGAAAATAATGCTAGCTTTTATAAAGATTATTAGCTATATAACTTATTTGTCATGCAAAACTAAATAACAAACATTATTAACAATGCCATCAAGGGTATATAAATCCTTACCTAATTCTTCTTTAGTTGACTTTCCAAATCCTAGTTCCACATAGTCTGAAGTGATGTCTACTAGGTCTCTTGCTTTCACATCTTTGATGCCTACTGACTGAAGCTGGTGGTCAATGGAGGCATAAAGAGCTTCCTCTCCGAGCTGAATAGACACTCCATGCAGTCTGCAGGGAGAGATGAACACTTTTGCATTGAAACAATTGAAATGGAAACAATTATACATTTTAGTCTCATCTCATTATGTACTTTTCCTGGGATTTCAGGAAAGAGGACAGATTGCAGGATAGTAGATACACCCTATCCTACTCTTCAAAAAATATGACCGTTTGAAGAAGTGCAGGATCTGAGAAAAAGTGACCAAACTACACAAATCCTAGGGCAAGAAGTACCAGCGTCTTTCCAGCTTAAGTAACCAATGATATTATATTTACTTTGCAGTTTATATAATAGTATCAAAACACTGTGACTTTACAATACACAACTAGCTATCACTACTATGTAATAATCACATTATAATAAAATATATTATGTTGATTAACTCGTGTATTATTTGTTCTTAAATAGCACTTTATCTTTGTACTAAATAGCCTCAACAAATTTGTGATGTATATTCTTCAGAACTTTAGCAACGTTCAAACCTTCACACGTGTGTATTATACAAATCATGACATTTATAAATAAATAATCCAAAAATATTGATCTACCTTCAGCATAATTTCTATAGAAGACATATGCAAATGTATACAGACGCATGCATTTTTTCTGCTCCATCTATTTTCTGTGAGATATTTATTATTTAATTCTTTCGACGCCAACTTTCATTCAACACTTCAAATATCTATTAGAATTCAAATGTGTCCTTTTTTTATTTCTACCACAAAGCAACTGCAAGCAACCATAAATAAACCAACCAGGCATTTAGAGTAGGTAGCTATAGCCTTATAACAAGGGGGGAAAAAGCTTCTACAAGCCTGAAAAAGAACAGGAACCAGTCCATTTTACAATAGGTTTCAAGGAGACTCTGATGACCAAGATTGTCGATTACTCGCAATGTCAAGGAGGAAAACATCCATATTCTTCTAAAATGCTGTGGGACTCTATAGACTTCATAATTTCTATTCTGAGGGTTTGAAGTTTGTAGCCAACAGAAAACTGTGGTGCTCGATATCCTGGAAATGGTTCCCACAAAAAAATTCTGTATTTCTGTTGTCAGATAATTAAAAAATTGTACCTGCGTGTATGTGTTCAATTTATTTTAAAAAGAAGTACAGAAGTACAATGCCTCCTCTGCATATAAACAAGAAATAACGTAATGATATTGATTTGATTTTTTTTTAATCAGAGAACACGGGCCAGTCTTTAGCTCACATATATGCAGTCACAGCATCAAAAGACTAAATATTACAGTTCTAGAATAATGTCTTAGTTTAGTTTCCTTACCCAATGGAAGATCGATTGAGGTACTTGCCAATTGCTAGACCACACAATGTCCCTCCACTGCCTGTAGCTACAACGATGTCATCAAAGTTTTCTAAACAGCCCTACACAACAATTGATAGTTCACTATAAGATAATATTACTAGTGATGTGCTTGAGCACAAATGGTGAGCAAGCCTGTGCACGAACGAAACACTTCAAGATTTTATCAGTCCATTTCTAAAAGTATAAGTACATAGCCAGTTGTGATCACACTTTAGCTAACAAATATGCAGAACTACTTCTTACCTCAATTTCCTGAGTATTGGTATTATCTGTTGTCTCTAATATCGCATTCTGCCTACCTTAGTTACCAGTAGCTTTTGACATCAAGCGCTCACAGCTACTATAACGGCCGAGTTTTTGAAATTACGGCTGGTAAAGGGTCTTAGTACCAACCTTCGCCATTACATTTTGCGACTTGAAAAAACAAGAAGTTCTAAAGAATTACCGTACAATGTTGAGTCTATCAGTAAGTTTTTAAGACCTAAGTGTGTCTTATGGCAGTTTGAAACAATCCAGTACAAAGGGGTGAACAATTAAATTTTCTTGAATGGATGTGGGATCGCTAAACCAAAAGATTCTGTTTAGTGGAGATATGGGAAGGGGTAGACCATGAAGCAAACACAAAGACATGAGGGTCAGAGTACAAAATGACATATGTACATCCACACACATATATAAACAAACAAATAGCCTCGATTTTCAATTGTGTTACCCCTGATAGTGTCTTGCTAACGTCACTCGCTCGCCAATAACAAATTGTTGTCCAATAGACTTGAGCTATAGTTTCACAACAATCTACCACTAGCAATTTAATCTAACATAAAATGGTAACTGTCAATACCTGTTCCATTAGCTCATTGAAGACATGGATGTACCCCCACACTCCAATGGCTGATGAGCCTCCAGCTGGTACTATATAAGGTTTGTGGCCTTCTTTTCTACACATATTAATCAAGAATCACATCAATAGAAAGTTAATTGCATTTGGTTATATAACTTCTACATAGAACTACTAAAAAGTAATTTTTAATCTCATCAAAAAGGGGCTAAAACATTCGCTTCAGGTAAATTATAGCTATAAGTCATGATTAGTTTTGAGTCCTTCTTGATATGCAAAGGTACACTCTGAAAACAACAAAAACAACAATCTTACATATTCAGTGAGAGCCACTTCCTTTATGGGTGATATGGAATCTTGCTTTCTGAATTATAACTAGGGTGGTATACTAACCTTCATGTAGCTATGCACAAATGTAGCAAAAGTAATAATTTTATTTAACAAAAAACAAAATATCTCGCATAGGTTGCACTTGCAGCTAACACATAATGTAATGGTTCACTTTAAATAGGATGGAAGGTTGTATTACCATATTAAAAAAAAAATTATATCTTAACCTTGTTCAGATTATCATTTAGTCTCAATTCAAAGTTATTGGCAGAAAAACATACTACAGTAAGAACTTTTATTATGTAAGTTCTCTGTGTGGCTGTGTTAGTAGCAATCACTTAGTTGACAGTCATTCTCAATATTAAGTGAAATGCTGAGATTTTTCTCTAAAATGGACTGACCACAGATTCTCTTTTCAGCTCATAAATAATGCTTACTAAGGTGATCAAGTAATTTTTCAAAAGTGAGCTAAAAAGCATAAACCCATAGGAATTAGCTAACATTTGAAATGTAGCACTTTAAAATCTACCCATGTTGGCTTCGTAACTTGGCCAATCTGAAGCTATATCTAATTAGGAGTGTTAAAGTGATATTTGATACCAAACTTGTTGCTAAGGAGTGGTATTCATGCAAGATCATCACCCTGTGACAGTATTGCACATATTCATTGACTCACTTTAGTTTTGCAACATATCTACTGGTCTTGGTGTCCACATCGATTCTTCTTTCTTGTGGAGAGACATCAGTTCTTGGTGTGATGATAACAACTTTAATACCAGCCAGTCTGCTCAGAAGAAAATTCCCTTTACATGATATTCTCTCCTAAAAAAATTGTCATTGCACACACATAATATATATATAATTATACGTATTAAATATATATATATATATACATATACACATGAACTTTTTATTTCCTGTTGCTGTCTAATGTATTTCCTGAGCATAAAATTTATAATTTTTTACCAATGTTGCAAAAATGTCATATTAAACATGTATTTAAGTCATTAACCAACCTAAATGTAGTGAGGCAAATATAACTTTTCACCCCCTCTCTTGTGTAGTAACTCAATCAATCATTTGTGATCATCATGACTTGTTGCAATAGATAGAAGAACAGTTTGTATTACTTTTAAATTAATATGCCCCTTCTGACTATTAGAGATAATAAGTACTATTATTTAAAATCAAAGTTATAAAATTCCTGACTCTCACTACCTCAATCTGTACAAAGTGGAAAGATGAGAGTAATATTATAATTGTTGTATTGTCTTAAAGAAATTTGAGTAGATACTTGTTGAATTGATATATCTAAGTCACTGGGTAGTTGTGTTAACTAGTATCAGTCTACACATTATGGGTATTATTCTATAATTAATTCAATAACTATAATGTAAGGATGCACACACCGTATACAACTGAGTCAGTGAATATGATCTATAACACACACACTTATAGCTATTATAATCTTGAGAATTGTGTCTCATAAAACCTTATGAATGATAACCACTTCCTGTTTAAATTCTTAATGATGTGCTACTTCATCTTAAACCACTCATCTGAGCATTACAGTGGCTAGCTTTATGTGGATTCTTCTACATTGAGTGGAGCCTAACTATTTATATTTTAATCATAATTATTAGCTGTACTTTGAAATTTAGTGTTGAGGTAAAATTAGTGAATAAAATACGATTTGGTTTCGTCAGATAGTGACTGAAACTAATCACTTATCTCAATTAAGAATGGAAAGAATGATAAAAAGCTGTCATTGTACAGCCACACACACCCCTCCTCTCTCTCTTCCACCCCCCTCCCCCTCCCACTCCACACACATACCTCACACCTACTGGTACACATATACACAACACAGGTAACTTGCCTCAGGGTTGGTAGTGAGTACAATTACATGAGTCTGTAAGCCCACTTCTCTACCAGCCAGAGCTGTTGCTCTCGTATGATTGGACAGTGGCCCTCCAAATGTGATCAATGTATCACAACCTTGCCTCAGGGCATCGGCTAATAGAAACTCCAGTTTCCTCACCTACAGGAATTGTATTAGTAATATTACACCCAACTTCATCATATGTTCCACTAGTAGAATTTGTAAACATTTCCTGAAAATGAGACGGAAACTGTTTAATAATAACAACCACAATCATGAAAGAAAAAATAGATTACTCCGATAATTTTGTGGGAAATGGCCATGTGATGCCTTTGAGCTTGTAGTTATGAATCCATGCAGATTTCCTTAGTGTGTTTGTTTAACGTGCACAACTCTTACTGAACTGAAGTTAACATCTAATGCTGTCCATCTTGTCCGTAATATTTAGTAGACCATAAACATACATGTAAGTCAAATGTAAATGCTACGCTGTCAAAACTCATGCAGAAAACAATGAAAGGTACTAAGCTATTTTTTTACTGCTATGATATCATTATACCACAGTGCATATTGTCATGGCAAACTCACATTAATAATGGCAAAATAATGTGTACTCTAGTGTGGGGTGGGTTTACGCTGACTTTACTTTAAGCGTGGTAGACTGCCACCAGAGTTGGTCTAGCTATAACCAATCTCCTGCCTCTTGATCATTTAACTAATAGCTCCTCCTAACCACCCAGGGGCGTCCAGGAAGTTATAGATGCAATATTTTAGTTATACAATGATGCAGGTGAACATATGGTGAGACTGACTAAAAAAGGAGTGGACAAAGTCATGCAATATATAGCCAGTCCACCCACGGGTGAAACATAAATAAAGTGTGCTACACTGCACACGCTCAATAAACACATGTGTGTGAATTATAGAATGTTCTAGAACACGCTCAATAAATGGAATGTTCTGAACCAATGTCAGTTCATTCAGTGGGCGGTGTCCCACATCTAGTATTTCAACAACTGTTTGCCATATTAGTCTCCAATACAGAGTAAATGTGTTTGATATGTTTTTATGAGTAACAAATGTTCTATAGAATCATCCTTACTTGGAAACAGTACAATAGTGTGTAACATATCGAGTAATTGTACACAGCGTGTATCCTCTGCTTTTCTAATTACAGATTAGTTATATTGTATAGCTATTATGGATTTTAATTAATTTCAACATTATAATACTATAGTCAGTTCACCTCAAGATAACAGGTTCAACAATATAACTTTCCCGTTTTAGCCTTGTTAGAATTAGTTTAATGGTTGTTTATATTCGTGTTGTTCTTTATCAACAAAGCCTAGAGTAGTAACTAACCTTATTGCCTGTAAGTGTGCTGCCAGCTAAATCTTCCCTCTTTACAAATATTTGAAAGCCCTCAGGAACTCCACTCAGATTCCATTCATGAACAGGGGTGGGTTCCATACTCAGCTGTATCAAAAAGCAGCAGAATAAAAATACTTAAAATAGATACAATAGCTAATGTGATCTAATAGCAATTGCTAACCTTTACGCGGTGTGTCGGTTTTACTGACAGCTTCTCGCTCCATACCGGTCGATCGTAGGGGCATATTTTTCTGTACGAACCAATCTTAGCTAGACTTAATTCAGCCCTCCCAGAGTCACCGGGTTGCTCAATAGCCCTGGCTGCAGACTTTTCTCGTGGTTCTATAAGAGTTTTTTCCATCTTGCGCAGAGGATAATAATAAAAGAATTACAATTGAGTCTTGTAGGCATAGTTTCCGGAAGGAAATTGTGGTATTTAGCAGCTTCCTTTTTTCTTAATTGAGTTGGTCTAGCCGTAGTGAAATAATAAATACACGCGAATTAGAAAATCTGAAATGGACCGGGATTGGCATCTTGCAGCGACGACTACAAAAAAAAAAGTGTTAAAAAATATTGTGTGCGCGCGCAGCTAGCTATACCGTACCCAGTTTTTACCCTCCCTCGCGCGGGGGCGGCGCGGGTATTTCCAATTTCCAGCCACGGGGAGCTCTATTACTAATTCATTTCAAGAGCTATCTACCCAACTATTAGGTAGGTTAAACGGGGCTGCAATAACTGTTGACGCAGAGGTTCCAGTTGCGAAAGAGCAGTTTAGAAAATGTCTGAGGAAAAGAAGCCATTTGAACGCCTTCCAACCAAAGTAGTTCCGAGGAACTACAAATTAGAGCTCACCCCTGACTTGAAGGCATTCACTTTTGATGGGAAACTAGAGATAACTGTAGAGGTGAGAAAACTAGTAATGTATGTTTCACTTCAAGTAAGAAAGGTTAATAAGTATTTTATAAAGTGTTTAAAAAAGAAATTTCATTGAAATGGTATGCTAGATAGCTTACCAGTTGCAATTATTTACAAACTTGTTTCAGTTCGTAAATACTCAAAGCTAATTGTGTTCAACTGAAGTGCTGAGTGTGCATTTTTTGGAAATTGGCAAACTATAGTTTCCATGTTTGGGTAATGTTATATCTCAACAATCCCTTACTATTGTAATGGCAAACAGCTATCAGGGTTTCATACAGAGGTAGGGGTGTCCTGGGATTTCTCCCTCCTCGTTCCTCCCCCCTCTCCCCCCCTAGAATTTCATGATTACTACTCTTATATTCTGTTCTGTGACTTTGTTGTTTGTTTATACTTGGTGAAAGTTTCAATTGCAATACACAAAAGTCTTCCAAGATTGATGTCACTAATTCTAGACCTGAGATGATTTTTAATCAACTTCATTTGACTAAACGAGCGTTCTGCAGTGGCTGTTCCAACTGGTAGAAAAAGAATGATGTTAAGAAGTTTCAAAACTGTAGGAAAAAGTTCAGTATATGCACCTGAACATTCCATCTTGCACTCGAACTGCACATGGCAAGCAAATATTTTGCTACGTGCCCCCCCCTCTCCCTCATTCTTAAATTTTCCCCTCCCCCCCCCATCCTTCTTAAACTTTCCCCTCCCTTCCCCCCCCCCCCGAAAAAATGTATGAAACCCTGGCTATAGTAAAGTGAGACACTATCAGGGGTGTTCAAATCTGAAAATTTCAGTGGTTGAGCTGCTGAAGACAAGTTTCATTTTCTGATTTCAAATTATATTACATACGTAAAACCATCACGTTGAACTTTTGTTACTCTTGCTTTTTACTCCAAATTCATGTGTGGGCTGTTGTTGTTTTTTTAGTATAATTTTTTTAACAGGGAGTGTCTTTAGTTAGAGGTGAAACAGTGGTTTGGTCGTTTTGTTGCTAAATACTAGTATGTTTTTTTTTCTTAGCTAATTAAGCATAATAAACTGTTTTGCTCAAAATTCAATTTGCTGGCCTTGGTTAGCTCTCTCTCTCTCTGTACTTGGACATCACGAGTTATACACCACTGAGGATGTAGTGTGTTTGTGAGTATGAGGCAGCCATTTTGGGAAGGTTATAGTGTAGTGTGTTTTTTGCATGGTAATTGTGTGTGTGCTTGTGTATGTGTGTGTGCTTGTGTATGTGTGTGTGTGCTTGTGTATGTGTGTGTGTGTGTGCTCGTGTTTGTGTGTGTGTGTGCTCGTGTTTGTGTGTGTGTGTGTGCTCGTGTTTGTGTATGTGTGTATATGTGCATGTGTTGTGGCTGTGGTGTGTGTCTGTGGCTGTGTGGTATAGTGGTTTTGTGGTATAGTGGTTGTGTCCTTGGCTCAAGGTCAGAGGTCCCAGAATTTTATCCATCTGCCTCCCACCAGTCCACCCAGCTATGATTGGGGACTTGGAATTTACTGGGGTGTAATTTCAAGGCCTTTTCTCATGACACAGCAATGGTCCAGGTGGGATTTTGGGTGCCCACACCACTTGCTGTGAGGAAAGGCCTGTTCTCCTGCGAGTTCCTAGCCCGGCTCCAGGAACTTTGCTTGCACGGCTCATAGTGCCTGATGAGTGCACAGGCATCCTGGCTCTGCCAAGTGCGTGTAACTGCATAGCGGCAACAAGAGATATTTATGTGTGTGTATGTGTGTGTGTGTGCATTCTGGATTGTACTTGTGGCTTACTTAATTTTTTTTTTAAGTTGAGAGTTTAGGGGGGGGGGGGGATTTTCTTGCTCATTCACTTTCTAATAGAGAGGCCCTTTGCAGTGTATTCATACATGCAGTAGTAGAATGAAGTTGTTATTGCCTTTGATTATTTTTACAATATGTACGTGTGCAGGTAAAGGAGAGCACCAAGGAGTTCATCCTGAATTCTGCCGAGCTGCAGATTAAATCGGTCAAATGTGGTGGACAAGGTGGGTGTGGTGAGTGGGAGTGGTTGTATGTATGCTTTGTGGAATGGAACTTTTTAGAAGGGCAAGAGAAATTATTATTCTAGCTAAAATGTGCTTGGCTGCTTTGGTTTTCTACTTTAAATAAAGTGTAGTTTCTTTTACTCGTGTGAATTTATGAATGGTTTCACTGTTGTGGCTGTTGAAGAAATTTGGGGCTATAGCTTGTCACCGTTCCATGTTTGAAAATAGAGAAACTAATCAAGCAACTCTCTTTTCTTAATGCAATCTCAGAACTTGTCTTTATACTAGAAGTTTACATTACTGCGCTAATGCATCCGATAGACTGTGGCATCCATGTCATGGTGAGAACGTTGTGTTCAATTGCAGTACAATTCGTGTCACTGAATGCCTTACCCTAGGGATAGGGCAGCTGGAGGCATGAGCGATATTTTAGAGTTAAGTATATTCATAGCTTAGTCGCAGTGAAGGTTTGTGCATGCATATACGTACAAGACTGACTGGCTGACATTGCTCAAGAACCTGCAGCACTCTATTGCTCGCTGGTCTCAGCTAAGTTAGACCAGCATAGTGTAGCTTGGGTTTTGTAGCATTGCATTCTTCATGTGTTCGTTAGAGTAGTACAGTACAATGCCAATTATCCTAACACGTTGGGACTGAGAGGTGTTCGGATTCAGATAACTGGACTTCACAGAAAATGTATTATAAAAATACGAATGAAGGGGTGTGGTCAAGCAATTTTTCAAGTCTGCACATGCTACTATTAGATTTTGGAGTTTTGGATAACTGGCATTGGGATTACTGACACCCTACTATATTTAAGTACTCTAATCTCCTCTTTGTTGGCAAAAAACAACAACAACAATAACAACAATAAAAAAATTAAATGAGCTACAGTAGGAGATAAAATAAAGTTCCGAATTCCGTTCCATAGAACGGCCGTCGCAACGAAAAAAAATGGCCGTTCTGTTCGACTGCATTACTGTTTTAATCTTTCTCGTCCACCGTATGTCTCGCTCAAAGCAATATAAAAAATCATTTACCCAATAAAACGTTCCGATTTTTTTGTTTACAGGCTCCTGAGGCGGAGCTTTTCGGGTTAAAAAATTGATGCCATCCTATTCGAAGTTGTCTTGTGGATAATTGTTAGTTCGACCACCGCACAGTACCAATGTTTTCTCGGTGTTAGGGCCTTCTTGGGCTTAGATTTTTTACTGCTGGAGGTCCATCAGTAGCTAACAGAAGACCTACGAAGTGCGGACCTCATTTGAGCTCTGTGCCCGTCAGAACTTCGGTCTGCAGTAAGTTAAATTTTTGTACAATCTTTTTTAGCACTATTCCCGTAGCGTTTACGGGCGATACAAGGCCATAGCTTGCTGATATAGCTATGGAAGAGTTTCTAGCTAGAAAATATCCTGTGAATCGACGGAAAAGCTTAACCGTTTTTTTTACCGTTTTAGTAAACGGTGTCGGCCGTTTTTTGTCAAAACGATATTGAACGCAACGATAAAAACTACGGTAAAAAAGACTACCATATTACGGCATACTACATTATTCACATCGTTCTTAATTCTGGAATTTTTATAACTTTGTTACATACTGGGCAGGCCACGCCTACCGTCACATTTGTAGTTGAAATATGTGACAATACTTGGGAAAAGGGACCGATTACGTAAAAT
>WLWD01004059.1_pt1:5000-17865 | contig 17865 bp, 21 predicted proteins | sample 6712731 | NCBI WGS metagenome assembly WLWD01 (sample SAMN12718690, study PRJNA576275) | sponge metagenome | isolation source: marine sponge | host: Mycale hentscheli | place: New Zealand: South Island, Marlborough, Capsize Point | collected 2014-11-01
TATATTAAATCCATTGAGTTAATGAAGAGTCTCTTTGATTGCACCAGGAGCTCATTTGGTGTTTACAGTAGTTGCTTTAGCAATAGCTACTTTTCATTCAAGCAATGAAATAAATCAAATGCACTTAATGTCAGTATAAAGTTGTAGCCCAGATTTGCAATCCTATTTGGAACTTGCCTTTTGTTGTTGTTGTTGTTGTTGTTGTTGATCTATTGCTGCGCATGTACAAATTGTCATATATTTTTTTAATAAAACATCAGAACCCATACAGCAACCAGGAAGCCATTGCCCACCATTCAGCTGGGTCGCCAGAAGATGAAGGTTATCAGAACGTGATATCGCCAATCTCTCCTAGAGACGAGTCCTACACGACTGTTGCCGAGTTCCTCCAGGGACAGTCAGTGAGGAACATTGAGGAAGAAGAAGAGAACGGCTGCAAAGAGGATCGAGAATACTACAATTACATTCCCGGAGGAGGGGTAGGAGATGAAACGTACATTTACATGCAAACTGGTATAGCTGGTGCCAACGGGAATCCTACGTCTGACCAGGATAGGGTAAGGGGTCCTCTGAAACCTAACCAGTCCGTCAAGTACATCAATTTGAGCAAGCAGGAGCAGATCAACCTTCGGCTGCCGGGGTCAGAGTACAAAGAGCCTGAGAAGACCGCTGATACAGGAGATGCTGAGGATGGAGAGCAGCCTATATATGCCAACTATGTAGAAGATGAACTGTACACTGCCATGTCATGATAGCTTGTAACGACCCTTTACCACTTCCTCTCCACTTTTCACTATTCAATTCTTTTAGCGCTGAAATATTTTATATTTATTAATTAGATCATGACAAATCTGCATTATTATTTTTTAGTGTGATGTGCACTTTTGTATAGTTTTTTGTAATTTATATTTACAGCATCAAGTTTATTTATATATAATTTGATAGAATTCAAGGAAGTTATTATGAGCTAAAACTCTACTATTCAGCATGAGATACAGCTGCTTAGTATATGGGTAGCCTCTGGCCATCTATTGACAGCCCCACAAAGTCATCCAGTTTCTTTGCCTTGAGGTGCACGTAGTGCTTCTGAAGCCAATGGTCATAGGAGAGTTCAGAAAAGTATATCACATTGTTGATAATATACTAGAACACAAACAGGAACAATATGGCAGCATCCTCCCTGCGAAGGCTAGTACAGTAGACCCTTAATTATCCAAATACCTCAGGATCGAGGGTTGTCGGATATTTGAAATGTTCGGATATTTGAAATGTTCGGATATTCGAAATAAGTCATTTTGAATGGGGGGGGGGGGGTCTCAATCTCTTATCTATTTAATATCCCAAAAAATGGTGTTCGGATTAGCGAGAGTTCGGATAAACGGGGTTCGGATAACTGAGGGTCTACTGTACTTGATAACTTACCTTTACTGCAAACTCCACATCTGAGTGGTCTATCTCCCACCTCCTCAGTGTGCCCAGCACTGCTAGGAATCGCTTGCTGCACATCTTGTCTGGGTTTTGGGAGATGTAATCTCCCATGGGCTCCATCTTTTTCAAGAGCTTATCAATGTGTACATTTTCAAGGGTATTCGATGGCAAGGTCATCTTCAATTCTTTGTACCTATAAAGAAATCCAGTAGAACCATTGAAAAAGGTCCACCCCCACCCCCCAGTAATTATAACTTTGGTGTTTGTAGTCAGAATTGAATAGCCGTGCATTAATTACACTATACCGCATTTAGAGCAGAAGACAGAACAATTAGATGTTCTGGATATTACAAAAAAAGTTGTAAGTGAATGATAAAAAGAGAATATCTGTGCATGAGTCAAAGTATATATTTGTGCTTGTTATGTTGTGTCCCAATTAAAAAATTCTTTCCATACCTTTGTATATTATAATATAAATAGCTATATATAATAATTATTATATGTAATAATATTATATACATATAATAATATTATATATATATATATAATACTTATAGCACGAGTCAGAGTACAATATGGGAAAATATTTTACGAGCACGCAAAATATTTTCACGAGCCAAAGGCGAGTGAAAATGTGGCGTGAGAGTAAAATATCATTCCCATATTGTACGACGAGTGTGATAAGTGATTTATTGCTACTTTGAAATTTTTCTCAACCGGTTACAATACAATTTTCATTGATTTTACTCGCTACGCGCGCGCTACAAGGAGCGTACAATATAAACCGTACAATGTGGGAGAATACAGAACGCTCGCGTGATGCGGAAATATTCAAGTAAAAATATCAAAGCTGCAATAAATATATATATATAGGGCTAGGGTAATAAAAACAATATACCTTACTTTCCTTTTCTCACATGTAAACCTACACATAACAACTTATGTTTACCAATCAAAGTTTACTAATAGTCTCCTTCTTGCAGTTTCAGCACTTTCTACTGCCACGCCCTGTCTCATCTGCTGCAGATCACTATAGAAGTTGCGTTTTACTTCAAGAGAGCTGAACCTCTGTTTTACCCCAGCTCTGGCATCTCTGTTAGATAATTTAAATAGTCATTAATATTCGACAATACATACTCGGTATTAGTAGAAAGGAGTAGAGCGCTCAAGCATTTTTACAGACCTCTCAAGAGCCTGAAGCTGTTGTGAGAGAATGCTGTTGCTCTGAGTCTTGATGTCAAGGAACTGTTCTTTCACTTGGCTTGGGATGAGCTCTTGATGAAATGAAATTTGCTTTTTATCGTCTTGGCATTTACTTGAACACTTTCTAAACTGTAACAAGGCATAGCTACAAATAAAATATCTTGTACCAAATTGGTACCTTATGTTGGTGTTGTTTTGGGGAATCTTTACTGATAGGTGGTAGCTTTACTTGCTTGGGTGGTGACCCATTCTTCTTAATTTCCTGGATAAACACAACTAGTCAGATTTTTTTGTTTTGATTTCATTTTAAAGAACTCACTTTTACTTTAGGGTCAGGTTTTGGTGTTTTTTTACCAGTTTTTGCAGGTGAAGCAGTTTTTATTAAAAGAGGATGTTTCCAGCCTGGTTTTTGTGGATTACTTTTAATTCTGCCAACAAAATTGCCCGTAGGATTTCTGTCCTTCTATAGATAAGTAAGCAAAATATACTAAGTTAATGAATGTCAGTGGAAATTGAATTAGCGTCTTCGGTTGAATTAATTGGCCTGCAAGTTATTTAATAATATTGTTCTTCAACTGCTTGCTAAGTAAGTTAGTAATCTTAATTTATTTTGAGTTACTTATTAACCTCATCCACAGTTTCCTCATCTTCTTCAACACAATCCTCCACACTTTTATCATCTGGAATTGTTACCAAAAACAGTGAGTGAAGTTATGGCAAATATTTCTTTAAACGTAGAGGTCGCGTTTATAATTCAATGCTATTCTCCGTTTGCGAAATCTATGGCCCCATTTACCACATTCTCAACTCCTTCCGGAGGTCCGGGTATAAAAGGAAGAATCTCGGCATGCCCTTTGACCTCTAGCTTTTTCTATTCAAATTCAAAAAAGTAGCTGTGCAAAGAGAACCCCATTATAGCTCACTATCCTTTCAAGATCCACAACACGTTAACGACGAGTGCCTAACTAAAAAAAAATTATTTTTGCAAGTAGCTAATACTGAAGTTCATCTATTAATGGCATGTGCAGGGTTTGATACAGGATTTTTTGCTGGGGGGGGGGGGGGGGGGGGAAGTCAAATAGCGACCTTATAGTTGTATTTGTCCTTGCAATACTAATAAGGTAAGGAAATTAAACTTATTGTATTATATTTATGTATTGATCAATTGATTACCTCTAATAAACAGCTTTGTTCATTTTGAAAGCTGAATAGCTCTGACATTAATTAAGCACAGACTCCTAATAGGTTATCCTTCTAGTTTGAATGGAGTAGGTGTATCATTTTATGGATCACCAGTTCCAGTTTGAAAGTTGCTTTTAGCACATTTGTGAAGCAGCTGCCTGGTTGGTAAGGGTATATTTGTTGCTTTGGCAGACTGTAGAAGTTGCTGAGTAGTAGCTAATGGATATCAGAAAGTATTTTAGGAAAAAGAGACCTTGTGGCTCCAAAGGAGGAAGCGAATCCGAACCTAAAAAAAGCAAACGTGATAGCTATGAATCGGTGGAACACAAGGAACAGATTCGAGCAGTGCAGCAGAGAGAGAGTGAGAAGGTGAGGGAGAGAGAAGAGGTGAGGAAAGAAGTGCAGCAGAGGGAAGAAGGGCAGCAGAGGGAAGAAGGGCAGCAGAGGGAAGAAGGGCAGCAGAGGGAAGAAGTGCAGCAGAGGAAAGAAGTACAGCAGAAAGAAGAAGTGCAGCAGAGGGAAGGAGTGCAGCAGAGGGAAGAAGGGCAACAGAAGGAAGAAGTGCAGCAGAGGGAAGGAGTGCAGCAGAGGGAAGGAGTGCAGCAGAGGGAAGAAGGGCAGCAGAGGGAAGAAATGCAGCAGAGGGAAGGAGTGCAGCAGAGGGAAGGAGTGCAGCAGAGGGAAGGAGTGCAGCAGAGGGAAGAAGCACAACAAGGAGAACAGTCCACAAGCCATAATATAAAGATGAACATTGGCGGAGGCAATCCCAAACTAAGCTCCAACCTAAAGCATTGAAAGGCTAGCCTGAAGAAATTGTACAAATCTAGGCTTACCTGCAAGAAAAGTTTGGAGGAGAAGTATTTTTTGTATGTTTTAATAAGTATAGGTGAAAATCATGGGGGACCCCCCCTCCCCCCCTCTGTATCAAACCCAGATGTGTATGTACTGAAGTATTTCTTGATTGAAGATGAACCACCAGGATAGTATCTTGCAGAATTCTGATAGCATGCTGTATATTTTTTGCAGTTGAATTTAGCTGCATCCATGGAAAACAGTACTTTTCTTCTTTCTCTATTTTAGAGCCCACTATTTGTTGTTGTTTATTCTTGTTTTGTTTATTGTTTTGCCTTTTATACGCGACCTTCACGTTTAAATTATTTTGGGGAAGCATGTAACCCATAAAGCAAACATGCAACACAGAATTAACTATCTATTAGCTCTTCTTAGACAATATTGTATGTATGTATGTGTGTGTGCATGCGTGTGCATGTATGTATGTATGTATGTATGTATGTATGTGTGTGTGTGGGGTCAAGTTAGTCAGTGTACGTTGTGGCGACCTTGGGCAGCCATTCCTTTGATAGCTGGCTGAATCTGACTAAATAGCATCCTTGGAGTCCTTTGTGATAAGTATAGGGTATCGGCTGATGGTACCACTTACACAACGCCAAGGTTGTTCCCCTGCAGAGGACTTGCACCCCTTTCAGGGTGAGACATCATAAGGTGCACATAGGGCAAATGGAGTGTGTGGTTCTGTCAGGTGATATCTGGCAACTTGGAATGTGAGGACTTTGCTGGATGTGGGGTGGGGGCATTGAGACTGTGGACAGGGAAGTGGGACAGTTCTCAGGCCACTGTTGGAGGAGAGGAACGGGTTGTATGCTTTGTGGTTGACTACCGGCTGTGAGAGAGATAAGAAGAGGCATGCAGAAGCACGCAGGAATGCAAGGTGGTAGGTGAGAGCTGCCAAGGATGCTTGGTTTCAATGCAAAGCTATGGAGGTAGAGATGGGCAGGAATGGAGGGAAGGTAGTGTGGTGCTGCATCAGAGAGTGGGAGGAGAGGTCTTGTTCCTGTACACACAGCAGCAGTGAGAGATGAGAAAGGGAATGTGTGTGACTCACCTGAGGAGCAGCAACAGAGATGGAGACGACACTTTTCCAAAATATTGAACATGCCTGAGAAAACTATCCAGCTCATCAAGTCTTCCACCAGGACATATTATATTGGACGGAGTGATGGTGGTGGAGGTGATAGAGGTGCAGAATAGCCTTAGGCAGGGATACTGCATGGCACCAGTGCTGTTCAATCTCTACATATGCTTAGCAGTGGAGAGATGGCTGGCTAGAGTGGATGGAACAGATGGTGTGGGGCTCGCTGTCAGGTAACCAGGAATGCACATGAATGGGGTAGTCACGGAGTGCCCCAGCTTGCTGATGATGCGGCACTTCTGGCATCGACAAGATCTGGTGTAGAGAAGATGATCATGGAGTACCAAAGGACTGGTTGTGATTTTGGCTGGCAACTAGGAGGTTGGTAGAAGAGAGTGACAGAGATCCAATTGAGCTGGAGGGGGGAGCTGTGACAGCAGCTGAGGAGTTTCCCTATAACCTAGGTTCCATCATAAGTAGTTCTGGGAGGGGTTGGATGTTGATGTAGAGAAGAGAGTGGCTCAGGCATCTAAATGTTTAGTGCCCTGAGGAAGGCTGTCTTTTTAGACAGAAATCTGAGTTTGGCTACTAAGAAAAAGTTTGTACAAAGCCTGTGTCCTCCCAGTGCTTTTCTTAGTCTGGCGTCGCCGACCCTTTTCCTTCTATTATTATTATACGTGGGCGAAGGAAAAGGGTCTGGTGAAGCTAACGTATACTACTTGTGCAACCGCACATGCGTAACAGTATGACGTCAGTACGCAATAATTTGCACGCGAGTCTCAAAAACGCTGATTTCACTAACCGTTCCATCCGTATCATCAAGAAGAAGGCGTGCCACGCAGACTTTTCCCTAAAGGCACATGACTATTTCAAGCAATCTGATTGGCACGCAGCTATAGCTGCGTGTGCGGTTGCACAAGTAGTATACGTTAGCTTCACCAGACCCTTTTCCTTCGCCCACGTATAATAATAATAGAAGGAAAAGGGTCGGCGACGCCAGACTATGCTTTTCTATGGTGCTGAGTGCTGGACCCCTCTCAAGAAACATGCTAGAAAGCTGAACTCCTTTCACAACAGATGTGTTAGAACCATCCTGGGCATCTCCAACAGACAGCAGTGGTCAGAATGCATCACTATGGCTGAGGTGAGGAGAAGATGGGGTGATGAAGAAACGGCAGCTGAGAAAGTGAGGAAGATAAGCCTAGCATGGCTGGGTCATGTGGCAAGAATGCCTGACCACAGGATCCCAAAGGCTTTGCTGTTTAGTTGGCTGCCCCAGGATCACCCTCGGTGTGGTCCTAGAAGGAGGTGGACTAACGTAAAGGATATTGCAGTGGAGGAAAGTGAGTGGTACAGGGAGGCAAGAAGGTCAAGAGCTGGCTGGAGGGAGATGTGCAGGCAAGGGATGGAAAACCATGGGGAGGTAGAGGTAATGAATAAATTGCCAGACAGTCAAGGATGTAGTGTGTGAGGTGTGCTCAAGGACTTTCAGCAGAGTGAGTGATAGAGAGAGACATAAGTGCCTGGCAGAGAGACAGAAACCAGTGAATGAGCAGCAGAGTGGGTCAGCCCTGTGTCAACAGTTTAAGAGGTGGTTTCACAGTAGAGGAGGCTTGGCTGTAAGGCAGCTAGTGTTCACCCACCCCTATGGGCAACCATGGCCATCTAATGGCAGCTACTCAGGACAGGACAAGGTAGGTAGTATGTATATATGTATGTATGTATGTATGTTATGTATGTATGTATGTATGTATGCATGCATGTATGTATGGATGGATGCATGTAAGTGTGTGTATATTATATAATATATATATATATATATGTATTCCACCCTAGATATCTTCACAATGATTTTGTTATATATATAATATTATATATATATATATATATATTTATATATATATATATTCCACCCTAGATATCTTCACAATGATATTTTTAGGTACATGACTTCACGCTGTCGCAAGCTCATTACTCAGGTAGTTATAGCAAAGGCCAAACTTTTCAATTTTCTAGGGTTTTACGGCTACCTTCCTCAGGTGTATCCTGCTCTTTACCCTGCTCAACAGGGTTAGAGCAGCTGCTAAAATATCTGGCTGGGGGTGTGGGTAGCCCCTACAACCAACTTTATGGCTGTGAGTTACCCTTCCTCTAGTACTGACTACAATAGTGAAGATATTCTAGTACTAACTACAATAGTGAAGATATCTAGCGTGGAATAAACCACTTATTACACTTGTCAGAGTGTTATGGCAAGATATTTCACTCTCAGGCTTTATTTTCACTCTCCTCTGGCTCTGTGAAAATAAATTAGCCTGCTTGTGAAATATTTCTCCATAACACTCTGACAAGTGTAATAAGTGGTTTATTCCAAAATACACCCACCTGTACATAAAGTTGTTATCCCAATTAAATATCAGACCAGTTCTGAGACTGCTAACAGAACTATTTAGCTAATTACCAACATACTTCTCACAAGCACGTCGGTACTTTATAATTATATTCACTAACTGCTTGCACTTTCCTGTACCATTTATTTCATAGGCAGCCTTCTAGCACTGCCTTTTTGGTGATAACTATTGTTTGTGCTACTATGTAATAAACGTTACTTAGTTCACTAAAGGGATTCCATGAGTCTTTAGGCCATCAACTTTATGAGTGGGACAGTACATTACTCTGAACCAGTGTGCTGAGCTATCCATACTTTACCAAACCCTGCATTGCGAGTGGCACGTGGACTCTCTATGCATCCATTGTACTTTGGCCTACCATACCTGGTCAAGACCACCTCCCACAATCAACTACTTACCATTTTTTTAAGCTGCACTTTTGCTCCTCTTTATTTATATTCACTCCTATTCTTGTTATAATAGCAGCTGTTCTAAATTTTCTTGACAACTGCCTTTTAATATTTTTACTACTAATTTTCCCTTGAACTCCTTCAGTCTGCTGCAACATTCACAAAATGAAGTGTGAACAATCCAATAAAAAACAGACATGTATGCTTAGCATTGACAATTTCCATTTCTAACCTCCTTTTTTACAATTGCTTCAATACTTTCCCACTTGGCCAGAGCTGATTTGGCCTTCTCAAAGTGTTTCAGAGCTTCTTCGGGATTGATGTCTGGTTGACAGAGCTGCCAGCAAGTTGTGAATGGTCTGCGGAGATAAGGCTCTGTGGTTTTCACTGTGTCCATAATCCAAGATATAATGCTGAGTCTTCGATGCCAGATGTTGCTACAACAACAACAACAACAACAACAACAACAACAACAATAATAATAATAACAATAATAAGCAAGTACATCTAACACTGTCATCTAAATTAAAAGATCCATGATCTTACATTTCTGGGTCACTAAATAGAACTTCTTGACGAGCAGTTTTAGCAAAGTACTTTGACTTCAATTTCCGTTCTTTCCTCCTAGCTCTTAATCTATCCAAAGCTTCTCCTGCAGGATCCCCATGTAATCCAGGACCCATGTTAATGCTGAGATAATATGAAATATACATGCATGCAATGTATATGGCCAAATGTTTATCTGTCATAGTAATGGTTGAATGGTTGATAAAACTCACTAAGTCAGTTCTTGTTCTTGGTTTCCCTTTGGTTCCACCTCCTTTACATCCTTTTTTTCAACTTCAACCACTGAAGGTAGTGAAATAGATAGTTTTTGTTCATTGTTTTGATCAGAGAGAGGTTTCATTATAGAAGTTTCGCAATATATCAAATTTTTTTGTTGACATTCACCAACAGAACTTGGAGAAGAAGTGTATGAATGAGAACAAATCAGATCTTTATTTTCAGATGTGGCTGTAGGGCCATCTTCTGAACTTGCCCTCTGCTGTACCAAATACAAATATAAATCAACCAATCACTTAAAGCATCATTTGTACATTATTTTCTTCTTCTGTATCCAAAAGAACAGACAGTGGAATGCCTCTCCGCATTTGGTTCAACCTACTGTTGCCCTGACTAATCTTCTCGTCCAGACTTATTTCTTGCTGCATTCTCAATCTTGATGGTGGCACGTTGTCCAAGTTAGCAGGCCATGCAGGGGGAGTGGATGCATTATAAGCCTTCAAACTTTCAGGATGAACTGTAACATCCATTTTTGACTTGTTTCTCTGGCTATGCAACCATGAAGAATCCGATTTCAGCACGTCCTGTGTATTCCAGCACCTCATGTTTGTTTGTTTGAAATGTTCACACTAGCTCAATTTACTAATATGATTTTTATTAAGAGTGTCTTAATGATAGTGTGAGGCCATTATCTGCTCACTGTCATAGACGAAGGGGATGGGGATGGAGCATGGTCCAAGTGATGAAGACTTGAATGTGTTAATAGTATACATGGTGAAGAATAGGAAATTCTTGTTTGAGGTGTCCATTTTGATTGGATAGAGCTAATGCCTAACTAAACCCAGTAAGGGGAAAAGTATTGACTGGACTTCGCTATAAATTTTAATTGAAAAATTCACATGGATACAAACAAGGCAAGAATATAATCATGACATATAACTACATAGGGTAATAATGTACAATGTTTGACTGTGTCACTACATAGGCGGCGCGGCCGGTCCGGCTGGTCCGGCAATGGCCGGACCAGTTTTGCTAACTGTGCCACACCCACTTTTGCTAACTGTGCCACACCCACTAATCTCGTGGGTGATAATCAATGCTAACGTTTGCTTCATTTTTGTTGACATCCCGTTCTCGGTTTTGTGAGTACTAAATGGCAAGTTCAAGTGGTAGTTACTCTGTATCGTCTTCTTCTAGCGGAGCCTCTGGATCGACACCAGTCCCCAGCAAACCTCACCAACCTCGTTCTTTTCCATTTCCAAAGCGGGCTTTTGGAAAGAAGACTGTGACACACAGATCATTTCAGCCAGCATGGTTCTCTTCTTGGGAATGGCTTCACTATAAGGAAGTAGAGGACAAGGTTCTTTGTCATCTATGTTTGAGAGCTGTGGCAGAAAAGGGTTTGAAGACTGGGAGTGCTGATGTTGCCTTTGTAAGTGTTAACTATAGCTTAACTGATAGTGAAATATAATGATAAAATCATGTATTCTGATAGATTTCTAAGGGATTTTGTAACTGGAAGGATGCTACAGTATCATTTAAACAGCATGAACAAAGCCAGTGCCATAAATGTTCCGTAGAATTGCTAGTTACATTACCAGCAACTACTCCAAACATTGGTGATATGCTCTGTAGTTCTCTAGCAAAGCAAAAAGCTACTAATCGCTACTGCTTATTGAAAGTTATGACTTGCTTGAAGTTCCTAGCTAGGCAGGGGTGTGCTATTAGAGGCCACAATGATCTGGATGATGGAAATTTTTATCAACTTATGAAGCTTATTAGTGAAGATGATCCCAAGGTAAAGTTGGTTCTAATATAAGATAGCAATTACTAATAACAATGTGTATTAATAATAACAGTGTCGTGACTGGCTTGCCAAAAAAACTGAACGATATACCAGCCATGAGTGTTTGGATGAATTGCTGAAACTAATGGCATTAAACATTCAGAGGAAGATTGCTGAAAACCTGCAAAATACAGAGTTTTATACAATTATGGTGGATGAGTGTACAGATATCTCAAATCAAGAGCAGGTGAGTATTAAGTAATAATCATATATTTTATCACATGTACTGTATTCTTACAACTAACTCTATTTCAGGTTGTTTTAGTTTTACGATGGGTAGACAATGACTTGAATGTTCATGAAGAATTTATCGGTCTGTATGAAGTTGCCAGCATCCAAGCAGATATGTTGATTGCTGTCATAAAAGATTGTCTGCTGCGTTTAAATTTATCTCTGAATAAAGTAAGAGGACAATGCTATGATGGTGCCAGCAACATGTCCGGAATTCGAAATGGAGTAGCTAAGAAAATCAGGGATGATGAGCCGAGAGCAATTTATACTCACTGCTATGGGCATTCTTTGAACCTTGCTGTGGGTGACACTATCAAGAATTCTAGTATTATGAAGAATGAAATTACTAAACTTGTAAAGTATTCTCCCAGGAGGGAAAGCCTATTTAATGCCATAAAAGATGACATGTCACCTGGAAATATTGGTATTCGTACTCTTTGTCCAACACGATGGACTGTTCGTGCTGATTCCATGCAGAGTATTATCAAAAATTATTCTGTTCTTCAGGAGTTGTGGGACCAGGCCATTTCTGTTACTCGAGATACTGAAACTATTTCTAGAATCCGAGGTATTGAGGCTCACATGAAGACCTTTGAGTTTTTCTTTGGTTTGGTTTTGGGAGAATTACTTCTTCGTCACACTGACAATCTCAGTAGAACTTTGCAGAAAAACTTCTCGGCATCAGAGGGGCAAATAGTAGCTGAGAAGACAAAGGCAACTCTCCTTGGTATCAGAAGTGATGATAATTTTGAACTATTCTGGAAAAAAGTTATTGGTATGTCACAGCAACTAGATGTTGAAGAGCCTAGATTATCTAGAAGAAGAAAGATACCAAGGCGATATGATGATGGTCATGCAGAACCTCATTTTCCCACAACACCAGAAGAACACTATAGAGGCATTTATTATGAAGCCCTGGATCTACTTATACAAGGTATTGAAGACAGATTTAACCAGTCTGGATACCACATATACTGCTGTCTGGAAGAATTACTATAGTCAAAGCGATTAAGAGAGAGGTATTTGAGGAAGAACTAGATAAAGTTATGGTAGTATATGGTGAAGATCTTAATGCTGCTAATCTAAAAATGCAGCTCGAGATATTGAGCCACGATTTTCCTGAGGGTGTTTCAAATTTTTGTGATGTAAAGGAACACATTCAAAAATTATCACATAGTCAAAAAAAACTTCTTAATGAAGTTATTTTGTTGGCAAAATTGATTCTCGTAATGCCTGCTACTAATGCTACAAGTGAGCGCTCTTTCAGTGCATTGAGAAGGATGAAAACATATCTACGATCAACCATGAAGCAAGATCGTTTAAATAGTGTTATGACATTACATATTCACAAAGATTTAACTGATCATTTGTCACTAAATGAAGTGGCTAATTTTTTCATTAGCAAGTCTGATCGCAGACAGCAGATTTTTGGACAATTTTGACACTTATTTACATATTTTTT